>Ga0210385_10000407_pt1 | contig 32661 bp, 29 predicted proteins | sample IncBWH26OmetaG_FD_160107 | JGI IMG/M metagenome (GOLD analysis project Ga0210385, IMG submission 160107) | Forest soil microbial communities from Barre Woods Harvard Forest LTER site, Petersham, Massachusetts, United States - Inc-BW-H-26-O ...
GCTCGGGTCAATCAGGCAGCCATCAATTATCATTTCAAAGGCAAGGATGGGTTGTACCTCGAAGTCCTCAAAACTGCGCTCGAGAAGCTGACGGAACATGCGGGATCCGAGCCGGAGAAACTCAAGTCGCTTTCCCGTGAAGAGGCTCTGCGAAGCTTCGTGTACCAGCAATTGCGGCCGCTCCTGTTTCGCGACGAGATGAGCCGGTACGTTCGCCTTTTCGCCTGGGAGAGCGCCCATCCCAGCAAGATCTTTCTCAAGTTCATGGCGACGAATACGGGCTCCTATCTGACTACTGCGGTCGATATCGTTGGCCGATTCCTACCTCCAGACACGCAGAAACGGGCCGCCCTATGCGTGGCTATCTGGCTGATGGGCCAATGCAGCATTTTCGTGCGGAACCGCGAGCTATTCGCGCACGAGCCGTTCAGCATCACGACCGACGAGCCGTTCACGGATGAACTGACCGAGCTCGTCACGCGGCTGGCAATCGGAGGCTTGCTGCACGCATCGGCTGCAGCTTGATGGTGCGCGGCCCTGCATAGTCCGGCGGGACGCGAACTCGGAGCCGTCCACACATGGCCCGTCGCGTCGCTTAGTGCGACGCAGCGATTTGGTCGCTTAGCGGTCATCGCGGTGTCTGTTAATTTGCACTGCAACAAACGTTTCCACGCGCTTAACGCAACAAGATTTCGGGGTCCCTGTCCTAATTTCGCCAAAGGTGTATCTGATGACCCACTCACCCAGGGTGCGTTCTGGATCTGGAGGATCTGATAAATGCGTATCCTCGTAACGGCGATGGCAATTGCTCTCATGACGGTGTCCGCTCACGCCCAGGGCATGGGAGGAGGACACAGACACCAACGCGATACGCAAACAACGCCGGATAAAGCCAAAACGAAAGCCGACGAGCAGGCCTACAAAGAGGCGCTCAAGCGCATACCCGTACCCACCGAGAAGCCCGATCCTTGGAAAAGCGTGCGGTAGGCCGCCTCAAGAGGCGCCCGGTCGCTTTTGACCCCAACGGACATCGGCCTCGCCAAATGCGCCTGGCGGAAAACATGGAATATCGGTCGGATCATTCCGGCTTGATGCCCGCGGACTTGATCACCCTGCCCCACTTGTCGGTTTCGTCGGCGATGAGCTTGCCGAAGTCCGCAGGCGAGCTTGAAAGTACCGTGCCGCCCAAGTCGGCAAGTCGCGCTTTCATCTTGGGATCGGCGATGACCGCATTGATCTTTGTGCTCAGCTTGTCGACGATCGCGGCGGGCGTGTTCTTGGGCGCGCCGACGCCCTGCCAGCTGCTGGCTTCGTAGCCAGGCACAAAATCGCCGATGGTCGGAATGTCCGGCAGCGCGTCGGAGCGCGCCGCAGTGGTCACGGCCAGGGCCCGAAGTGTACCGGCCCTGATATACCCGATCGTTGAAGGCAGCGGGCTGAACACGACCTGCACCTGTCCGCCGATCAGGTCCGAAAAGTAATTGCCGCGATACGGCACGTGCAGCATGCTGACGCCGGTCATCATCATGAACAGTTCGCCGAAAACATGAGGCGCGGTGCCGTTGCCAGCCGAGGCCATGTTGATTTTACCCGGATTGGCCTTGGCATAGGCGATGAACTCGCGAACGGTCTTGGTCGGGAGTGATGGAGTGACCACCATGACGTAGGGATACCGCATGATGCCCGCCACCGGCGCAATGTCGCGGATGAAATTGAAACCGAGGTTGTCGTAAAGCGTCGCATTGATCGCGTTCGGTGAAGCGACCTGAAGCAGGGTATAGCCATCGGGATCCGCCCTGACGACGAACTCGGCGGCAAGATTGCTCCCGGCTCCCGGCCGGTCGTCGACGATAAATTGCTGCCCGAGCTGCTCCGACAGCGATTGCGCAATCAGGCGCGCGACAATGTCGGTCGCGGACCCGGCCGGGAAGCCGACAACGAAGCGCACCGGCCGCGACGGGTAATCGAGCGCACAGGCAATGCGCGACATGGCCGGAAGCGCGGCAGCGCCCGCTGCCAGATGCAGAAATTGTCGGCGGGGAAATTTCATGACCATGCCCCCTGACAACACCAAAACTAACCCAATTGCGGCGCCTGGGAAAGGCGACGCGTGCAGGCACGTTGAAATGAGACACTCCTCACCGTCGCGTATACAATTGGGCAATCGGACTTGTGAGAGGACAGTATGCGCAAGAGCACCGGAGAAAAGAAGAAACCGTGCAAGAATTGCGAAGGAAAGGGCACTCTCAAGAAGGGAGATAAAATCGTGAGATGCCAACGGTGCGGCGGGACTGGCATCAAGCCGTCATAGTTCGTCCAAGTTCGCCGGCACCTCGCCGAATGCTTGCAAAATCGTGGCGTCGCCGAAATTTCCCAGGTTCGGGTCGCCGCTGCGCTTGAACGCGAGCGCGCCGGCGTTGGCAGGATCCCGCGACATCGACTCGGCTCGCCGGATCGCAGCTCGTTCATTGGGCATCTCTTGCGCCTCTCCCGGCGTCACGCCCTCCTCCGTCCTGACGAACGGCAGGGCTACGTAGTATGTCACGGCCATGGCTTGCCCTCTGCCGGCCGTACTCTCAATGTCCATGTCTGGCAATGCGAATGTAAGCAGTATCCATGTCCGGATACAGCGGCGTGCCGGTCATTTCGTTCGCGGGCGAGCAAGCGCCGGCGTTGGCTAAACGGCCTTGTCGATTAGCTTGCCAGTGCCGGGCGGGGGCGGTGATGGCGACGCATCTGGCTCGGTCGGGTCGTCGTCAGTGTCGCGATCATTCTCGGGCTGACGCTTTGTAAGCCGCCGTGACGCTCCCGCTGTCGGCATAATTCTTTGGATGCCGATGCTTGAGATACTGAACTGGTCTCGCGTCTCCGACATTGCCTACCACGCTAGCGTGGCAGGTCTCAAAAGAGCGCAATCGATTTGCCGGCAATCTGATACAACGGCAAGAGGATTTGTAAACCAGGGCGCTGACTCGCTGACGCCAGGGAAAGGAGAAGCAGCAGGATGAATGGGTCGATCAATCTCGTCCTGTACCAAATATCGATTTGGGCGATACCTGCCATCATCGCCATTACGTTCCACGAGGCGTCACATGGCTATGTGGCATACCTTTTGGGCGATGACACCGCATGGCGCCAGGGTCGCGTGAGTTTCAACCCACTGGTGCACATCGATCCATTCGGAACGGTCGTGCTGCCGGTTATGCTGCTGATGCTGCGCTCGCCGTTTTTATTCGGCTATGCGAAGCCGGTGCCGGTTAATTTTCGGGCGCTTCGTCGCCCGCGCCTGGGTATGATGTTGGTCGCGGCGGCCGGTCCAGGCATGAATCTCCTCTTGGCGACGATCGCAGCGCTTGGCTTTCATGTCGTCGGCTATGTTCCAGCTCCCGGGGCGCAGTGGTTGGCTGCAAACCTGATGAACGCTCTGGTGCTCAACGTCATTCTGGCGATTTTCAATCTTTTGCCGATCCCGCCTCTCGATGGAGGGCGCATCCTGGTCAGCGTCCTTCCCGGTTCGCTAGCGCGTTTGGTGTCTCGTGCCGAACCCTATGGCTTGCTGATACTCATCGGCCTAATCGTCGTTTTGCCACTGCTTGGCGCACGGCTCGGCATTAATCTCGACCTAATATCGCGGCTCATCATGACGTCGACCAATGCGGTCCTCGGCATCATTCTTTGGCTGACTGGCAACATATGACACGACCAACCGCGACGTAGCGACGTAGCGCGCCTTTCAACGAGTCTTAGGGGACCGCTCGTGTGTTTCCAGAGCCGTTTTATTTTTCCAATTTAGCGACCACCAGAACATAACGAAGAACAACGGGATTGCGATAATCGAAAACCACCAAGCTATTTGATAATACGCGGTACGCCAATCAACCAAAATGGCAAGGCGGTCGATCTCCTTGGAGAAATCAAGTTTGCCGGGAGTGCAGTCGACATATTGGAGGAACGAATAGGAAATTTCCGAAACTCCAAGGCATAAGGCAGCGGCAGCCAGAGACAAGATGATGATGACGATCGCCAGCCATCGAGGCAATCCACGATTGTGAAACACGCCGCCTCTTTCAGCGGCGAACGTCGTGGCAGCGACGACGATGCCGTCGAAAGCCAGCAGCGCCAGACCTTTGGTGTCGAGGACGGTCAGAATGTCATAAAACGTCTTTACGATCTCCTCGCCATGCTCCGGGTTCATTGTCGTTCCGGCAGCGTGCAAAAGTTCTATCTTTTGTAGTAGATCGCAGACCATAGTCGCTGCCTCCGTGGCGGTCCCATCAACTTCGATTTATAAGTACTCGCCTAAGCAATAATCCGATTCGATTGAATCGGATTATTGCTTAGGTTTCTTCTGTTTGAGCATGATCTTTTCCGAAAACCGGTTTCCACTTTTCGGGACCATGCTTTCGTCACTCGAATTCCCGCACCTCGTCCTTCAAGTCGCTCCAGATCCGCGAATAGATGTCGCGGAATTCCGGCGCGATGGCGAGCTCGGCGGGTGGCGGCCGCGGCCGCTTGAGCTCGACGGGGATGATCGATTTCACCCGCCCCGGACGATTGGTGAAGACGACGACGATGTCGGAGAGAAAGATCGCCTCGTGCAGATCGTGGGTGACGAATAAGACAGTGCGCTTGTTGCGCTCCCACACCGAGAGAAACAGCGCCTGCAGCAACAGCCGGGTCTGGCTGTCGAGCGCACCGAACGGCTCGTCCATCAGAAGGATATCCGGCTCGACCGCGAAGGTGCGCGCCACGGCGACCCTCTGGCGCATGCCTTGCGACAGTTCGTGGCGGAAATGGTCCTCGAATTTGTCGAGCCCGACCCGGCGCAGCCATTCGCGGGCGATGGCACGGCGATCGGCGACGCCGCGCACTTCGAGGCCGAACTCGACGTTCTCGGCGGCGGTGCGCCACGGCATCATGCCGTCGCGGGCGAACATGTAGCCGACGTCGTGGCGGATGCCGTTGACCTTGGCGCCGTTCACCTCGGCAAAGCCCACGCTCGGCTGCAGCAGGCCGGACACGACATTGAGCAAGGTCGACTTGCCGCAACCCGAAGGGCCGACGATGGTGACGATCGAGCCATCCGGCACGTCGAGCGAGACGCCGCGCACCGCCTCGACCGCGTCGCGGTCGCGCGGCCGGAACACGATGCCGATATTCGACAGGCGGATTTTGGCGGGCGCCGGCATGTTCGAGCTCACGCGCTGTTGACCGCGGGCTTCCAGCGCAACAGCCGCGCCTCGACCTTGCGCATGATGGCGCTGAACAGCCAGGCGACCACCGCCAGCGTCACCAGGCCGGCGAACACCGCCGCCGTATCGAAATTCGCCGCGCCTGAGGAAATGACATAGCCGATGCCCTGATTGGAGGCGAGGATTTCGGCGACGATGACGCCGAGCAGCGCATAGGTCAGGCCGATATTGAGGCCTGCGAAAATCCACGGCAGCGCCGAGGGCAGTGTCACTTTCCAGAGAATGTCGCGGCGCGATGCACCCATCAGCCGCGCGATGGTAAGAATGTCGGTGTCGACGTTCTTGGCGCCGCCGAGCGTGTTCACCAGGAGAATAAAGAACACCAAGGTGAACGCGGTGACCACCTTGGCGACGATGCCGATGCCGAACCACAGAATGATCAGCGGCGCCAGCGCCACCCGCGGCAGGCTGTTGAGCGCGAGCACAAGCGGCGCCAGCACCTCGTCCCAGAACGGCGAGCGCGCCAGCATGAGGCCCGCGGCAATGCCGAGCGCCGAGGAGATGACGAAAGCGATCAGCGCCTCGAACACGGTGATGCCGACGTTGCGGATCAGGTCGCCGCTTAAGATCTCCTGCCAGAGCTCCCTGCTGACGAGAACCGGACTCGAGACCCAGAACGAATCGATCAGGCCGAAACTCACCGCGCCCTGCCACGCCGCGAGGAACGTGCCGATCACCGCGAAACGGGCGAGCAAGACGCGCAGGCGCCAAGTGTCGTCGGCCGCGGCGCCCTGCTCCATCGGCGCCTCGGCTTGCGCGGCTTCGCTGTCGGCCATGGGGCGCTTTCGGTCAGCGCGTCGGCGCGCCGGCCTCGGGCGGCATGAAATCGGTGGCGACGAGCTGCTCGTAGGGCACCGCTTTCTCGATGGTCTTGGCGGCGACCAGCATGGCGCTGACATTGTCGACGCCCTTCCTGGTCGCGACCGGGCCGTAGTTCGAGCGGTACTTCGTCAGATACGCTTTGACGACGTCCGGATCGGAGCCCTTCATGTAATTGGCCGCCACATCCATCAGGTCGTTCATACGCGACGGATCGTTGATGACCGCACAGGCCTCGATGATGGCGTCGACGATGGCGCGCGCCGTGTCCGGATGATCCTTGAGAAACGCCGAGTGCACGAACACGCCGTTATAGGCGTAAGGATGAAATACGCTCGGGCCGCCGCCACCTTCGATATCGGCCATGGTCTTGGCGATCTTGAGCGCCAGCACGACCGCGGTCTGGGTCGGCTCGACCGCCATGGCGGCATCGATCACCTTGTTCTTGAGCGAAGCCAGCATAGTGCCGGGATCGCCGACCGGCATGATGGTGACGTCCTTGTCCGGATCGAGACCGGCCTCCCGGAGCATGAAGCGCGTCGCCGTGTCGGTCGAGGCGCCGCGGCCGCTGATGCCGATCTTCAGTCCTTTCAGGTCGATGAGGTTTTGCGGATAGGGCTTGTCGGCATTCGGCGTCGGCACGTCGTTGTGGACGATCAAGCTGAGCGGCGGCAGTTGCTGCTCCAGTACGAGCAATTTCAGATCCTGGCCCTTGGAGCTCACGGTCACGCCGTGCTCGACCGCAAAGGCGCCGGACTCGGCGGAGCCGCTGACGAAAATATTGGCCGGCTGAATGCCGGTGCCGTAGACCAGCTCGACGTCGACGCCATGCTTCTCGAACAGTTTTAAATGCTCGGCGACATAGACCGGGAAGCAACAAAAATTGCTCTGGAAGATCGACATTTTGATCTGCTCGAGCGCCATTGCCGGTGCGCTGAACAGCGCCGTTGTCATGGCGCAAGCGGCGGCGAAGCTTAGGGCCCGTCGCGTTAGTCCCCGCATGACGTCTCTCCCTTTTTGTGGCTTACGCCACTTTCTTGAATTCCTGCTGCCAGCGCCGGACGCGGCCCTCGTCGACCTCGACGCCGAGGCCCGGCCGGTCCAGCACCGTCATATGACCGTGGTCGATGCGCAGTGGATCGGTGACCACATCCTCGGCAAGGCCGGGGCTGGTCACGGTCAAGCCCCAGGCCAGTGACGGCACGACCGCGGCGAGGTGCAAGGCCGCGGCCGAGGCGACGCTCGACTCGCCGGTCTTGCAGGAGATGTTGAGATTCATGCCGAGCCGGTCGCACAGCCGGCTTGCCTCGAATACCGGACGCACGCCGCCGAGCTTGATCGCCTTGAGACTCACGCCAAGCGCCGCCTTGGCGGCGTGATGACGTTCGATATCGTCCGGGGAATGTATGCCTTCGTCGGCGCCAATCAGCACATCGCTCGCCGCGGCAACTCTCGCCATGCCGGCGAGATCGTGGGCGTGGACAGGCTGCTCAAAAAAGGCGAGGCCGCAATCGGCAACCGCACGCACGTAGCGCACGCCCTCCTCCGCGCTCCAGCCCTGATTGGCATCGGCGGAAATGAGGCAATCCTTGCCCAGCACGCGGCAAATGTCCCGCGTACGCGCGGCATCGGCTTCCGGCGCGGCGACACCGACCTTGATCTTGTAGATGACATAGCCGGCATCGCGGCGTTGCTGCGCCTCGCGCAGATCGGCCGCGGCATCGTCGGAGCCGATGACCGCGAGCAATGGAATGCGGTCGCGGCGCTTGCCGCCGAAGAGCGCCTGCAGCGGAAGGCCCTTGGCGCGGCCGAGGAGATCGTGCAGCGCGATCTCGATCGCCGCCTTGGCGCCGCTGTTGCCATACATCTGAGAGTCCATCGCCGCCGCGGCGCCGGCGATGTCGTCGGCCGGACGCGTGAGCAGGCCCGGCGCCATGTGGAGCACCGCCGCCATCATGCTGGCGACGGTTTCGCCGGTCATGGTCGGCGCCGACGCAGCTTCGCCCCAGCCGACGACACCGTCCTCGGTTTCGACGCGCACAAGGATATTGTCGGCGCGGGTGACGGTTTCGCCGGCCATCTTCACCGGCTTTTTCATCGGCAGGCTGACCGCGATGGGCTCGATGGCTTTGATCCGCACGCTGTTCCTCGAATCACAAATGCCGCGCGTCAACGCCGGCCGGCGAAGTGTACCGGGGTGGGCCGCATGGCGACAAGCGTCGGTCGAGCGTCAAGCGATCGGTAGTACTGTGCCGGATCGTCACTCCGCGGCGATGCGGTAGGCGGAGTCGGGCCCGGCATTGTCATTCGCCACGCCGTCGCCAGTTGCGGCGCCGGCAAAGGGTTTCGTGGCGGCGCAAATGTAGTACGAGCTGAACATGCACTCAGTCATGTCGACATCGCCGGCGACGGCGCCGAGCTCTTGCCACGGGTGAATGAGCGGATTGCCGAGCATGGTGTGCTTCATCAGCCAGAGGCTGAACGGCAGCACCAGGCGCCCGCCCAGTCCCGGCGGCACCTTGGCGTCCATGATGATGAGGCGGCCGCCCGGACGAAGTTGCTGCCATGCGTGCCGCAGCACGGCGCGGTGATGCGGCATGGTATTGTACGACAGGCTGAACAGCACCGCGTCGAGCGGCACGGTTGCCGCATAATCGGCAGCGTCGCATTCGCGAAGCTCGATGTTGCGCCAGGCATTGGCATCGCGGAGCGCCCGCGCCTGGTGCAGCATGCCGGGTGAAATATCGACGCCGTAGATGCGGCCCTCGGGCCCGACCGCCGCGCGCAAATAGGGGAAGTTCCGGCCGGTGCCGCAGCCGATCTCCAGTACGCTGTCGCCGCGGCTGAGCTGCATTTTGGCGACCGCCTTGCGGCGCAAATCCAATGGCAGGAAGAACAGCCAGTCGAAAAACGGTATAAATTTCGCGATATGATCGTAGCGCTGCCGGACAACGTCGCGGCCGCAATCCACCCATTGATATGTCACGATTTTCGCCCCCGCCCCGTAGAACACTGTTTTTATCGCTCGGCAGCAGCCCCCTGCCGCCGTGGCGCGTATTGGCCATGTTTATACGGAATTTACGCGCCTCCGCAGTTTTGCGATCCGGGCTTGGGCAAGGCGAGGCGTCATATGGCCGCATGTTGATAGCCGGGCCGCATTGCGCCGGCTGCGCCCCGTGACCTCGGCGCCCCGCCATGGCGCGTGCCACGGCATCGATGGTATTGCGGTCGGATTGAACGCCATCGGCTTGTTATGCATTGGTGCACGAAATGATTATGTGCGCCGCCCCACTTTGAGCCTCCTCACTTGAGTTCGGTTCTTGGCACGGCTCGTTCGGTTCAATTCCAGGAGTACCCATTATGCGAGCAAAATTCCTGATCCCTGCCGCCGCCGCGCTGCTGTCGCTCGCCACTGCCGTGTCCGCCCAAACCCCGGCGCCGACCGCGCCGCAAACGCCCGCCGGCCTGTGGCAGGCGGTCGACGACGACACCAAGCAGCCGACCGGCTGGTTCTTGATCGCCAATCACGACGGCATCTATTCCGGAATCATCGCCAAGATGTTCCTCAAACCCGGCGAGGATCCCAATGCGGTGTGTAGCGAATGCAAGGACGATCGCCAGAACCATCCCTGGCTCGGGCTCGAGATCATCCGCGGCATGAAACAGGATCCCGAGAAGCCGGAAAAATATGTCGACGGCACCATTCTCGATCCGCGCGACGGCAAGATCTACAAGGCAAATATGACGGTGACGCCCGACGGCCAGACCCTGGTGGTGCGCGGCTATATCGGCATTTCGCTGTTGGGCAAGAACCAATATTGGACGCGCTTGCCGGACTCCGCCATGACCATGCTCGATCCGTCGGTGAATCCGAATCCCGCGGTCGCAGCACCCACTCCCGCCACCAAGCCGGCGCCGGCACGCAAGCCGCAAGCCGCCGCGCCTGGCGCAGCACCCGCTCCGGCTCCCAAATAGCCCCCCGCCGCATTGGGCACGTCCTCATCAATCGAGGTTGGTTGGCTGTTGGATCAATGTCCGCTTGAGCTCCGCAAGCGGACGTTCACGCCGGGTGTGGAATTGGTGTATTGCGGCGCAATCATTGCGAAGTCTTGCCGCTCGGAACGCTGCGCGCGAAGACGCATGCGTACCAGATGCAAGTCGGATTTGACGCGGAAGAAGATGTCCGAGTGCCGCATCGGCACTCTGTGATTGCTGACCTCGCGATCGAGCCGATCGAGCTCGACCGCAAGCGCGGCGACGTCCTCACGGTCGATGTCGGTTTGCAGGCTTGCCTCGATGACCCTGAGGCTCCGATAGATGGAGCCGAGCCGGTATTCGACGAGCCAACGGTACAACCTGGGCGCGGTGCTGAACAACGGCAGACCGAGCGCGATGGCGGTCAGCAGTACCGCGATGGCCCGCTGCACGTAAACATTCAGCCATAGCGGCAAGCGCCGCTGCAGGAACGATGGGCCATTCTTGTAAAAATCGCTCGCGCTCGAGGCGACGGGATATTCCGTGTCGCCACCATTGGGGAATTCGCCGACGTTCTGGAAAATCTCCTTGCCGGCGTGGACCTCTTTCATGGCCTGCAGCAGCAGATAGACGATTTCCGGGTGAAGATCGCCGCGGATCAGCATTTTGGCGTTGGTGCCGATCAGCTTTATGTCGTGGGGCGGGATCGTCGGATCGATGCTGATTGCGCCCTGCGGCAACTCGAACCGGGAGACGTCGACGAACGAACGCGTAAACGCCTCCGTCAGCGGAAAGTCCATCAAACGGACTTGCGGATTTTGCAGCAATTCATGAACCGCGGACGCGCCCGGCCCGCCGTTATACCAGACGACGTCGACTATTCCCTGTTTGAGGGCATCGACCGCGGCCGACCCGCCAAACGGCAACAGTGTCGCGGTTTCCGAATTGATGCCGGCCTTGCCGAGGATTCGCTCGGCTGCGAAGCGCGTGCCGCTGCCTTGCGGCCCGACTGCAATGCGCTTGCCTTTGAGCTGGCTCAGGCGCTCCAGCGGCTCTTCCGACATGTAAAAAATCCAGAATGGATTGTTGTCGATGAGCCCCAATGACAGCACACCGGGCGTCTCCTTGCCGTTGGAAATGCCGCCCGTCACCAGCGCGGCCGCGACACCGGAGTCCGGGTCTTGCAGCAGCTTGAGGTTTTCCAGCGCGCCGGAAGTCTCCCGCAGCACGAGCTCGACATGCGAGCGCGCCAGTATGTCCTGATATCTGCGGCCAAAGGCTTCGAAGCTCGAGCCCCGAAATCCCGTTGCCAATGTGACTGTCGGCGGCGCTGCGGGAATGAAGTAGCTCAGCGCCACGCCCACGATCGCCACAATGCAGAGCATTGCGGCGAAAAATCCCGACAAATACCAACGATTGAATCCCGGCATGACGGCACGGCCTCCGGCGCCTTTGCCGCTTGTCCGTAGCGAACGGATTTCGGCGAGGCGCACGCTTTTACGGTTCGCGCGCACTTGGCTATTCCGGCACCGTCTCGCCCGAGCCGCCGAACTCTTTGGGAAAATCCTTCAGCTTGGGCAGGCCGTCGCGCATCGGCAGAACGGTTTCGGCGTAGTTGACGTGGACGCCGGGCTTAAATTCCAGCGTCGGCAGCGTGGCCGCAAACACGTCGACCAGTTGGAGCGGCGGATGATTGGTCATCAGGTGGCCGCCGCACTTTTTGCAGGATTGCCGCTGGCTCAGCGGCGTCTTCTGGTACGTTACGACCTGATCCGCGCCGGCCGTCACCGTCACGGCGCTTGGCTGCCACAGCGTGAAGGCATTGACCGGGCCGCCAGACCACGATCGACATGAGCGGCAGTGGCAGTAGCCCATGGCTGCCGGCGTGCCGGAGACTTCGATTTGCACGGTGCCGCAAAAGCACTGACCTTTGTATGTCATCGTTCTTCTCCTCGATCTGATGGGAAACGTTCACAGGTTTTCCGCGGCGTGCGGCGACAGGTCAGCCTTGCGGGCGTAGCCACAGGCGTCGCACGGAGAGGCATGACCGGCCTTCACGCCGGCCGGTTTGTTGCTTACGCCCCGGGCCGGAGGCGCAACGGGCGAAGCGAGGCGCTTTTCAGCTTCTGCCGACTCACACTTTGACGTGATCGCGGGCGGCGCGAGCAGTGTGGCGAATATGGCCAATCGGCCCGGTTTTCGCCGTTACGAGCCCGCCATCCGCGTACCGAAAGCCAGAGAACGCCGGCCGACAGGCCGAACAATGTGAGTACTGCAAGACTGATATCTGCAAATCTCATGATGCTGCTGACCTTAGCGGGACCGAGCGGTATCCACGTAGGGCGAGCTCCCTTGCACTGCACAAAAATTCGCGTACATCACCGCGACCTACACCAGGGGCCCGGCGCCAATCTTGGCCGGGAGCGCAAAGAACTTGGGCGACAGCGCAAATTACGGACGCCTCAAGGGTCCGGAGCAGGTCACGTCGGCGAAGGTGGACATCTGGTCCACCGACGACACGCGGGCGCGTGAGCGTTTTTCCTACTGGCGCGACGCGGTGTGCCGCGCGGTCTTCAATATTTCGATCGAGGCGACGCCCGAGCGCTTTTCGGCGCGCATCGCGTCGCGCAGCTCCGGGCCGTTGCGTTTCGCGACGTCGGAATCCAGCCCCTATCAGGTGGTGCGCACGCGCCGCGACATCGATACCGCGCCGGCGGATCATTATTCGGTGTTCGCCCAGGTCAAAGGCCGTAGCGTGATTGATCAGTGCGGCGACACGTTCGCGTTCGAGGCGAACGACATCTGCATTTCCGACGGCACGCAGCCGTTCCACTGCGACTTGCCCGACGACGGCTACCGGGCGTTTGCGGTGATCCCGCGGGCGATGATCGATCGGCGCGCGCCCTGGCTGCCGCGCCGCCCGCTGCACAAGCTCGACGCCAAATCGCCGTTTGTCGATCTGGCGCGGCGCCACATCATGGAGCTGACGACCGGCGCCGTGAAAAGCGACGCCGCCACCAGCGTGCTGACCGACAATCTGTGCAACCTGTTGGCGCTCGCCAGCGCCACCGACGTCGAGACCAATCGCCTGCAGCCGGAGCTGCAGATCGAAGCGCTGTTGGCCTATTGCCGGTCGAACCTGCACGACGCCGAACTGACGCCGCAGCGTGCCGCGGATCAAGTGCGCATTTCGGTGCGCACCTTGCATTCGCGGTTCAAGCTGATCGGCAAGAGTTTTGGCCACTGGGTGCTCGACAGCCGCCTTGACGCCTGCCGCAACGCGCTGCGCGACAAGAATCAGAACGCGTTGAGCATTTCCGAGATCGCCTATCGCTGGGGCTTCAACGACCTGTCCCACTTCAACAAGGCGTTTCGCGCCCGCTTCGACTGCTCGCCGCGCGAATGCCGCGAGGAGCCGCACGCCGAGGTGTAAGGGCATCGCGCGGCTTATTCCTTAGAACTTGATCGTCGTGCTGTGCGTCAGCGTGACGTTGCCGGTGCGTGTTTGTGAGTCCCACGCCGTGGCTATCAGTCCTTCAGCGCCTCTTTCAGATGTTGCCGCGGCTTGCCCATCAGGATGGGCTGAAACAGCGCCGCCGCCGCCATCGTCGTCATCAGCGAAATCGCCAACAGCTTGCCCATGCTGGACGTGCCGGGGTGGCTGGAGAACCACAGGCTGCCGAACGCGGTCGCCGTGGTGCACGCGCTGAACGTCACCGCGCGCGTCAGCACCGATTGCAAGAGGTTGGTCTGCCCCTCGCGCCAGGCCATGATGTAATAGATCTTGAATGCCACGCCGACGCCGAGCAACAGCGGCAGCGCGATGATGTTGGCAAAATTCAGCGGCATGCCGATCAGCACGCAGATTTCCAGCGTGACGACGCCGGCCATGAGCAATGGGATCAGGGTGAGCAGCACATCGCTGACCCGCCGCAATGTGATCCACAAAATAATGGCGATCGAAATCAGCGCGCAGCCGCCGGCGACGATGAAGGCGGTGACGACCGTGCGCCGCGCCTCCAGAATCGAGATCGGACCCTCGGTCGCATCCGGCGCGACAGTTTGAACGGCGCGGGCAAAGGTGCGCAGCACGTCGTTGTTGTTCGGGTCGCCCTTCGGCGCGACGTCGATACGCGCCTCCCCGTCGGGCGTCACCCAGTCGCGGGCCAGCGTCGGCGGCAGATTTTCGCGGGTGATCGTTTGCGCCTTCAACAGATTGCGCAAATCGTCGAGGGTCGTCTTCAGCGGCTGCACGAACACCGCGTCGGCGCGCTGGCGCACCGACGGATCGGCGTTGGCGAGCTTGGTCATGGCCGCGGCGAGGCGCTTGGCCGCAACCGCACCGGCGCCGGTGCCGTCGCCGGCCAGCCGGTTGAGCGCATCGACCGTGGAATTGATCATGCTGACGGTCTGCGCGTCCGACGTCGGCGCCGCCGCAGCCGTGGGATTGAGGGCCGGATTGAGCGTCTTGGCGGCGTCCGCGATCAGCGCCAGCTTTTCGCTCTGCTGGTCCGGGATGAAGGTCGAGAGCGTCGTCACCCGTCCCACCTGCGGCACCGCGCGCAGCTTGGCGGCCAAGGCATCGGCCTGGGCCAGCGTCGGCTGCAATATTCCGACGTCGTTGGCGCCGCTTTGCGGATCGTTTTTGAGCTCGATATAGGTCGCGACCGACTCGGCGGTCTTGCTGCGCAAATTCATCGGATTGAAATCGAACTGCAGGTGATAAAGCAGCGGCAGTCCGGCGGCGACCGCAAGCAGCGTCCCGATCAGGATCGGCATGCGATGCCGTTCCAGCAAAGCGTCGACCGGCGCCAGCGCCGAGTAACCGAGGTGGTGTGGCTCGCTCGGCGGCTTGAGCCGGCTCAACAGAGCGGGCAGCAAGGTGATGCTGGTGAAATATGCGATCAACATGCCGACGCCGGCAATCAGCCCGAGTTCGGACACGCCCTTGTAATCGGTCGGCGTGAACGAGAGGAAGCCCGCCGCGGTGGCGAGCGCCGCGAGCGTCAACGGCGCGCCGGCGCGGCGGCCCGAATACAGCAACGCGTCGTGCAGGTCGTCGACCTCGTGCCGCTCGGCGCGATAGCGCACGCTGAACTGTAGCCCGAAATCGACGCCAAGGCCGACGAACAGCACCGCAAAATAGACCGATATCAGGTTGAGCGTGCCGACCATCAGCATGCCGACCGCCGCGGTGACGGCGAGACCGACGACGAGGCTGACGAACACGGCAAAAATGATGCGGAACCAGCGCAGCGCCAGCCACAGGATGAACAGCACGATCGCAATGGTGACGGTGGCGTTGAGCCCGGCGTTTTCCTTGATGGTGGCGAATTCCTCGTCCGCCATGGGTACCGGACCGGTCAGGCGCAGATTGGCCTGGTAGTTGCCGGCGAAATTGAGATCGACGGCAGCCTTGCGGATGGCATCGGTCGCCTTCAATCCGGGCTCGAGCTCCGAATAGTCGAGTATGCCCTGGATGTTGAGAAACTTTCGCCGCTCGCTCTCCGTCGAGGCGCGGCCCTGGACCAGGTCGCGCCAGGAAAAGGTTGCTGGCTGCCCGGCATTGACCTTCTCGATGGCGTCGGCGCCAAGCGTCATCGGCCAGGTCATGTTGTCGAGCGTGATGCGGCCGCCCTGCACGCCGAGCAGGCCGAATTGCAGCGCCTGGATCACGCCGCGCAGGCTCGGGTCGCCCGCCAGCACCTGCACCAGACGCTGCGCCTGGGTCAGGTTTTTGAGTTGCGGCCCGAGCTCTTCGGTCGATTCGAATAGAAAGCCATTTTGCTCGAAGAACGCGCCGCCTTGCGGCTGCTGGATGGAACTGAACAAATCCTTCCGCTGCGACAGACGCGCGGTCAATGCATCGCTCGCCTCGGCGACCAATTCCGGCGTCGGCGCTTCGATCACCGCGACGATCAATTCGTATTGCGGAAACGCCTTCTCGAACAGCAGCTCGCGCTTCCGCCACGGAATATCGGTGGAGATCAGCTTGTTGATGTCGGTGGTCATGGAAAAATGCGTCGCCGCGTACCACGACGACGCGACGGTCAGGACCAGTGCAAGACCAATGACCGGCCACGCATGGTGAATGCAAAAATCGATCGCGCGGACGACAAAGGCAGTGATGGTCTTCATGGGCCCAAATGGAATGTGATAGTCAGCGGTGGAATGTTTGGCGGGTCTAACCGGTCTTTGAGGCGTCAGGAGAAAGGCGAAATGGAGGCACTAGGTTCCTCGTCCTTCGTTGGCGCTGTCCATGGGCGACAATTCCCGGCATCCATGCGACATCCGCCGCTTGGCCGCGACCCTAATGGCCTGAAATGCCGCAAAAGTGAAATCGGGGATATTTTCCTATTTGCCGCCGGGAAGGCGCTCATACCCCCGGTATGTTTACGTTCCTGGCGGCTGCCGGCGCCGCGCGCTGGACAAGGGGTGCATTTCCCCCCATTGGTGTCCTAAGTTACGGTCATCATTGACCGGCTGTATTGGTCCGGCGGTCTTGGTTGGCGTCTTGGGCGACCGGGGCCGGGGTTGATAGTCACGGAGTCTTTGCCGAAATATCCGGGAATTGACCACGAAGACTCGACCACGAAGATGGTGGCCGGGAACCGTTGCGGCGCATGGCCGCGGACCGATTATCGCTAAGCCGGCCTCGGGCCGGGAGGTATTTGGACGATGAAAGTGATCCTCGCTCAGCCCCGCGGCTTCTGTGCCGGCGTCGTGCGCGCCATCGAAATCGTCGAACGGGCGCTGCAGAAATACGGCCCGCCGGTCTATGTGCGCCACGAGATCGTGCACAATAAGCACGTGGTCGAGAGCCTCAAGGCCAAGGGCGCGCGCTTCGTCGAGGATCTGTCCGAAGTGCCGCCGAACGCGGTGACGATTTTCAGCGCCCATGGCGTCGCCAAAAGCGTCGAGGAGGAAGCAGCATCGCGCCAGCTTCCGGTGTTGAACGCCACCTGCCCGCTGGTCACCAAGGTGCATAACCAGGGCAAGCGCTATGTCGGCCAGGGCCGCCGGCTGATCCTCATCGGACACGCCGGCCATCCCGAGGTCGAAGGCACCATGGGCCAGATCGCCGAGCCAGTGACCCTGGTGCAGACCGAGAGCGACGTCGCTTCCCTCGACATTCCCGCCGACACGCCGGTCGCCTATGTGACGCAGACCACGCTGAGCGTCGACGACACCCGCGGCATCATCGCCGCGCTCCACGAGCGCTTCACCGACATCGTCGGACCGGAGACCCGCGATATCTGTTATGCGACGCAGAACCGGCAGACCGCGGTCCGTGAACTATCCAAGCTGGTCGACGTTATCCTGGTGGTTGGCGCGAAGAACAGTTCCAATTCCAACCGGCTGCGCGAGATCGGCGAAGAGGCCGGCACGCCCAGCTATCTGATTGCCGACGGCAGCGAAGTCGAGCCGGATTGGTTCCGCAACGCCAAGATCGTCGGTATTACCGCGGGTGCATCCGCGCCCGAAGTCCTGGTGGAGGACGTCATTGATGCATTGCGCCGGCTCGGATCGGTGGATGTCAGCGAATTGACCGGCCGCCAGGAAACCATCGAGTTCCGTTTGCCGCCGGAATTGACCGACGGCAGCAATGTCGGCCGCCGGGCGACAGCGAAAGTTTAGCTCGAAGCAGGCCGACCAAGATCAAGCAAAAATCCGAAAATCTGAAAAAGGTAATGCCGTGACTGTATCTTTACGCCAGATGACTGCGGTGGGTTCCTACATCATGCGGCAGCGCCTGAAAGGCCGCAAACGCTATCCGCTGGTGTTGATGCTGGAGCCGCTGTTCCGCTGCAACCTCGCCTGCGTCGGCTGCGGCAAGATCGATTATCCCGACGCCATCCTCAACAAGCGCCTGTCGGTGCAGGAATGCCTCGACGCGGTCGACGAGTGCGGCGCGCCGATGGTCGCCATTCCGGGCGGCGAGCCGCTGATCCACAAGGAGATCGGCGAAATCGTCAAAGGCATTGTGGCGCGCAAGAAATTCGTCTCGCTGTGCACCAATGCGCTGTTGCTCGAGAAGAAGCTGCACCTGTTCGAGCCGTCGCCTTATCTGTTCTTCTCGGTGCATCTCGACGGCTTGAAGCATCACCACGACAAGTCGGTGTGCATGGACGGCGGCTTCGACAAGGCCGTGAGCGCCATCAAGGCCGCCAAGGCCAAGGGATTCTCCGTCAACGTCAATTGCACGGTGTTCGAGGGCCATCCGGCCGAGGACATCGCCGGCTTCCTCGATCTCACCGAACAGCTCGGCGTGGGCGTCTCGATCTCGCCCGGCTACGCCTATGAGCGCGCGCCCGATCAGGAGCACTTCCTGTCGCGGCGCAGGACCAAGGAGCTGTTCCGCAACGTCTTCGCGCTCGGCAAAGGCAAGAACTGGAACCTGACCCATTCCGGCATGTTCTTGGACTTCCTCGCCGGCAACCAGGAATTCCACTGCACGCCGTGGGGCATGCCGACGCGCAACATTTTTGGCTGGCAGAAGCCGTGCTATCTGCTCGGCGAAGGCTACGCCAAGACCTTCACCGAATTGATGGAGACCACCGACTGGGACGCCTACGGCACCGGCCGCTACGAAAAGTGCGCCAACTGCATGGCGCATTGCGGCTACGAGCCGACCGCGGCCGACGCCATGATGAAGCATCCGCTCAAGGCACTCGCGGTGGCGTGGCGCGGCGTCAAGACCAAGGGCCCGATGGCGCCGGAAATCGCCATGGAAAACCAGCGCCCGGCGCAATACGTCTTCGACAACCAGGTGCAGCTGACGCTGTCGCAAATCCGCGCCAACGAGGCGCGCGAGAAGGCGGCGAAGGCGGCGCAGACTTCGGCGAGCGCGGCCTAAGCCTGCATTCTGAACCGCCCGCGTATTGCCGCTTCCGAAATTGCAGCGGCTGTTTTGCCGCGGCCAAATTTCTTATTTGAAGTGAAAGTTCAGGCCGACGCGAGCCATGACGCCGCGGTTTTCGAAATGGGCTGTAAAAACAGTATTCGGCGTTGCACAGGCTGCGCCCGTCACAATGGTGCAATTTGCCGCAAGTGAGTGATTGCCAAGATCATAATAAAGGGCCTCGCCCTTGACCGACCATTGGCCAAATCCTACCTCGGCCCCGCCGCCGGCCGTCCAGCCAAACAGCGTCGTCGAATCGGAAGCAAAAATGTTGATCGGCCCGCCTGCCGCCGCGTCGCTCTGAAAGTATGAGTCGCGCACGCCCGCATAGGCCACGCCAGCTGTCCCATAGAGCAAAATATTGTTCGCAGCCAGGACGCCGACACGTCCGCGCGTGGTTCCAATCCAATCCAGCTTTTGCGTCACGGCCGACGTGAGGGGAAGGAAGCCAGGCACCGCCGTATTGCTGGTCCCTCCGCCGCGCAGGTCGGACCCATCGAAATCAGTCTCGATGCCCACGACCCAGTTCGTGACCTGCCAATTGCAGCCAAGCTGTCCGCCGCCGAGCACGCTGCTTCGATCGTAGCTGAAGCCCGAGGCTATGCGGCCTGACGTGAAGGCCAGGGTGGCGATGCCCGTTGGATCAAAAAGCGTGATTGGGGTGCTGTCATGCTCCCAGATGCCGCCGATATTGGCGCCGATATAGCAACCGGTCCAGCTCGCCGCCGGTGGCGGTGGAGGCGGCGCCTTGAGCGCCATGTCGGCCGCAAGCGCGGGCGTGCCCATCAGCGCGGCGATGGCGGCAACGCCAAGCAGGATCTTCGTCATGACGGGTCCCCAAGGTGCAATTTTCACGTTCAGTGGGAAGAATTACACGTCTGCCTCATTTTGACGACGACAAACCCGTTCTGCCGGTAGAATTTGACCGACTGTTGCAACCGGAACACAGTGCCGGGCCCGGGTTTGCCTCCCCACGCAAATTCTCGCATGTCGCTTCGCACACGCGGGCTACGAGCTACATCCCGAACACCACCGCCCGCACATTGCCGCTCTTGAGATTGCGGTAGCGCGCTAGGGCCCAGAGCGGGAAAAATTTCGCATAGCCGTGGTAGCGCAGATAAAACACGCGCGGGAAACCGGTGGCGGTGTAGCGCGGCTCATTCCAGAAACCGTCGGCGCCTTGCTGCGCGGTGAGATAGGCGATGCCGCGCACCACGGCCGGATGATCGACGTCGCCGGTGGCCATCAGGCCGAGCAGCGCCCAAGCGGTCTGTGATGCGGTCGACGGCGCGCGCTCGTAGCCTCTGTAGTCGAGCTTGTAGCTCGAACCGTCCTCGCCCCAGCCGCCGTCGTCGTTCTGGGTGGCGATGAGCCAGTTTGCCGCTTTGCGCATTTCCGGCGCGGCGTGATCGACGCCGGCGGCGTTGAGCGCGCACAGCACCGACCAGGTGCCGTAGATGTAATTCATGCCCCAGCGGCCGTACCAGCTGCCTTCCGCGAGTTGCGTGCCACGCAGGTAATCGATGGCGCGTGCGACCGCCGGACTGTTCGTCGCCGTCTCGCCGAACTGCGCCAGCATCGACAGGCAGCGCGCGGTGACGTCCTCGGTCGGCGGATCGAGCAGCGCGCCGTGATCGGCGAACGGAATGTTGTTGAGATAATAAAATTCGTTGTCGGCGTCGAACGCGCCCCAGGCGCCGTTCGCGCTCTGCATGCCCAAGATCCATTCCTTGGCGCGCGCCAGCGAAGCATCGAAATCCTTGCGCCCGGACAGGGTCTGCACGCGATCCATCGCCATGGCGACGACGGCGGTGTCGTCGACGTCCGGATAATGGGCGTTGGCGTATTGGAACGCCCAGCCGCCGGGCCGCAGATTGGGCCGCCGCGCGATCCAGTCGCCACGCACGTCGAGGATTTGTTTCGGCACCAGCCAGTCGAGGCCGCGCTTGGCCTCGGCTGTCGCGTGTTCGCCGCCGACTTCCAGCAGCGCGTGGCAAACCAGGCCGGTGTCCCAGATCGGCGAGACGCAAGGCTGGCAATAGGCCTCGTGCTCGTGCACGGCGAGAAGTTTTTCGATTGAATTGCGGGCGATGGCGCGCCGCGGGTGGTTTTCGGGATAGCCGAGCACGTCGAACATCATCACGCTGTTGGCCATGGCGGGGAAAATCGCGCCGAGGCCGTCCTCGCCGTTGAGCCGCTCGCTCACCCAGGCCACCGCGCGGTCGAAGGCGCGTTGCCGCGAAGTTTTGGGAAAATACGACTCGGTGGCGCGTAAAACGTTGTCGACGCCGCGGAAGAACCAGAACCACGACGCTTTCTGCTGCGGCGCCTTCGGCGTCGGGCCGATGGTGTGCGGCGCTTCGAGAAACAGCTCGTCGATGCGCACGCCCTTGGCGTTGCGCGCTTGCGGCTTCTTCGCCATCAGCACCAGCAGCGGCACGATGACGGTGCGGCTCCAATACGAGATCTTGTCGAGATGGAACGGAAACCATTTTGGCAGCAGCATGATCTCGATCGGCATCACCGGCACCGCGCGCCAGGGAATGAAACCGAACAGAGCCAGCATGATGCGGGTGAAGACATTGGCGCGCGCCGCGCCGCCGCGGGCCAGCACCGCCTCGCGGGCGCGGCGCATGTGGTCGGCGTCGATTGAATCGCCGATCATCTTGAGCGCGAAATAGGCTTTCACCGTCGCGCTGACATCGAGATCGCCGTCGGCGAACAGCGGCCAGCCGCCATGGGCGCCCTGGATGCGGCGCAGATAGACGGCGATTTTTTGTTCGAGCGCGGCATCGACCGGCTCGCCCAAATAGTGCCGCAGCAGCACGTATTCGGCCGGAATGGTCGCATCGGCCTCGAGCTCGAACACCCAATGGCCGTCGGGACGCTGGCGCGCGAGCAAGGCTTGCGTCGCGCTCTCGATGCTGCGGGTGAGCTTGTCGTCCATCACGGCAGCCTGGCGATGACTTCGGCGGCGCGATTGCCGGAGCGGATCGCGCCCTCGATGGTGGCGGGCAGGCCGGTGTCAGTCCAATCGCCGGCCAGCGCAAAATTGCGCCAGCGGGTTACTGCGCTGGGGCGTTGGGCGTCCTGCTCAGGGGTCGCTGCGAACGTGGCGCGGCGCTCGCGCACGATCTGCCACGGCGGCAATTGCGCCGGCAGGCCGGTTGCGGCGGCAACTTCGCTCCAGATCGTTTTCGCCAGCACGTCGCGCGCGCCGTCGACCAGACGATCGCCGGCACTGATGGTGACCGAAACGCGGCCGGGAAAAGCAAAGATCCATTCCACCGTGCCGTTGAGGACGCCGAGGATCGGCGGCATGGCGGCCGGCGGCGCGATGCGGAAATGCGCGTTGACGATGGCGCGGAATTCGGTCGGCACCACGAGGTCTTTGACCAACGGCGCCGTCACATAGGGCGGCACCGCGAGGATGACGGCGTCGTCTTCGGCGAGCGTGATAGTCTCGCCGCCGAAATCGAGCGCCTCGACACGATCGGCGGCAAAACGCAGCGCGCGCAATTGATGCTCCAGACGCAACACCGCGCCGCGTTGCTGCAGCTGCGACAGCGCCGGCTCGATCAATGTCGCGCCAAGGCCTTCACGGGCGATCAGCGGCCGGCAGGCGCGACCGCCGGCGGCGAGCGTCTCGCGGATGATGGCGGCGGCGAGCCGCGCCGCGCCTTGCGGCGGGTCGATGTTGAGCGCCGCAAGCAACAGCGGCTCGACCAGGCGCTTATAGAGCACGCCGTCGCAGGCGATGACGTCACCGACCGCTTGACCGGGAGCGGCGCGCAGCAATCGCGCCAGCGGCAGATAATCGAGCGCGCGGGTGCCAGGCACGCGCCGTTTGGCATCGAAAATCCAGAACGGCAGCCGGCCGTCGTTGAAGCGCAAGGTCCAGCGCTCGCCGCTTGCCAGATCGACGAAGGAGAATTCGGCATGGGGCGGACCGACCAGCCGGTCCGCGGCGCCGATGTCGCGCAGATACGCAAGCGCGGCGTGGTTGCCCGACAGCAAAAGATGATTGCCATTGTCGATGGTCATGCCGACCGCGGCATCGTGATAGGAGCGGCAGCGGCCGCCGGCAAAGGCCGTGGCCTCGTGCACGACGACGCTGCGGCCGCGCTGCGTCAGCTTCAGCGCGGCGGACAAGCCGGCAAGGCCGGCGCCGATGATGTGGACGGTTCCATTCATCGCAAATTTTGCATCACACGAGATTGCGCGCCACGATGAAAAGGAGGCGCAGCTTCGAATGGCGCACCGGCGCGCGCGGCGGCGCGAAGCCGCGAGCCACGAGCTTGTCGAGAATGGCGCGGTAGGCGTCGCCCATGATCCGCGGCGCCCGCACCACGCGGCGCGGTGACCGCGCGATGATCGCGCGAGCTTCCTGAAAATTTTCGCGGGCAAGCGCCACCACCGTGTCGCAGACTACACCTAGCATCGGATTGGCCAGCACCGTGGCCGGATCGGTGCTGATGATTCCGGCGTCGCGCAACGCCTCGCGCGGCAGATAGAGCCGGCCCATCGCGGCGTCTTCGTCGAGGTCGCGCAAGATGTTGGTGAGCTGCAGCGCACGCCCCAAGTGATGAGCGAGCGCCAGCCCCGCTTCGGGCGCCATGCCGAACACCCGCACCGAGAGGCGCCCGACGGCGCAAGCGACGCGGTCGCAATAAAGGTCGAGCGTGGCCTGGTCGGGCGCGCGGATATCGGCCTCCACGTCCATGGCCATGCCGTCGATGACAGCCATGAAATCCTCGCGCCTGAGTTTGAATTGCCGCACCGCCTGGGCAAGACCGGCCAAGTGTTGCGGCGGCGAGCCGGCGTAGACCGCGTCGATGTCGGCGCGCCAGGCTTGCAATTGCCCGCGCCGCGGCTCGCGCGGCCCGGGATCGTCGGCGATGTCGTCGACCGCGCGGCAGAACGAATAGATTTCGAACATCGCCTCGCGCTCGGCGCGCGGCAGGATGCGCATGCCGCGATAGAACGAGCTGCCGGACGCGCGCGCGGCGGCCTGGGAGGACGTGTTCACCTACACACCTCGCGGCTTTTGCCTAGTGGCGGAGAAGCGCCGGCCGAGCCGACGCGATGTACCGCCGATGATGCCGGCGATGGTGAAGCCGGCGACGGCGGGCACGGACAGATGCACGCGATCGCGCAGCGGATCGCGGGTCATGAGGATGTGCGTCAAGCGATGCGCCAGCGTGTTGATGACCGAGACTTCGAGGCCGAGGCGCCAGTCGTTGATCAGGGCCGGAAAGTCGTCGCTTTCGCACAGCAATCGCTCGGTGTGCCCGGCAAGCCGATGCAAACATATCAGCAGCGCCGGCGATGCTTGCGGCGCATCGAGCGCTTCGACCGTGGTGCCGCAAGCGGCGAGCGCATCCTGCGGAATGTAGACCCGGTTGAGATTGCGATAGTCCTCCCGGCAGTCCTGCAAGTGATTGATGATCTGCAACGCGGCGCACAGCGCGTCATTGGCCGGCCAGCAATCGCGGCTTTCGCCGTGGACGTCGCAGACGAAACGGCCGACCGGCATCGCCGACAGCGCGCAATAAGCGATCAGATCGTCCCAATCGCGATAGCGCAGTTTGGTGACATCGAGCTTGAACGCAGCGAGCAAGTCCTGCGCGTGCTTGGGCGACAGATTGCGCGCGGCAATCTCGCTGCGCAGGCGCACCGCGACCGGGTCGCTGTCGTCCTTGCCGGCGAGGCCGGCATCGAGGCGATCGAGCAGCGCCAGTTTCTCGGCCGCCGGCAGCGTCGCGTGATCGGCGATGTCGTCCGCGGTGCGGACGAAATTGTAGAACGCCAGGATCGGCCCGCGATGGCGCGGAGCAATGAGCCAGGACGCCACCGGGAAATTCTCATCCCGATGGCCCTTGCCCGATCGTAATGCGCTCGCGTCATTCATCGCAATTCCGAAACATTGGACTCTGAAACATTGGACTCTGAAACATTAGCCTGGGCGCGGCCCTTCCACATGCCGCCGCGGCCGCGGGCATGCTGATAGGCGGAATCCAAAGTGAACGCCATATAGATGGCCGCGATGGCCGGCAACGCCAGCCCCCACAGTGCCGACATGCGGTAGAACCGCAATGTCGGCTTGAACGCGAAGGCCATCATCAGCCAGGTCACCAGGCCGAGATATTGCGCCAGGCCGTCGGCGAAAAACGTCAGCGCCACCGGCGCGAGATAGGTCAGCGCCAGGCCAAGAACGGTGCCGGCCAACAAGAGCGGCGAATAGCGCAGTTGCGCATAGGCGGTGCGCGCGACCATGCGGCGGATATCGGCGATCACCGGATAGGCGCGGATGCTGTGCACGCGCTCGGTCAAGCCGAGCCAGATCGGGCCGAAACGTTTGAGATTTTTTCCGAGCGCGCAGTCGTCGATCAAGGCGTCGCGGATCGCCGCCATGGCGCCGGCCTCGCGCAACACGTCGCGGCGCACCAGCATGCAGCCGCCGGCGGCGCCCGCCGTCGCACGCTTGGGATCGTTCACCCAGGCGAACGGGTAAAGCATCTGAAAGAAGAAAATGAAGGCCGGGATGAACAGCCGCTCGGCAAAGCTTTCGCAGCGCAGTTTGACCATCAGCGAGGTGAGAACGAGACCGCCCGCTTGCGCGCGGGCAACGAGGCCTGTGAGTACGTTGGGCTCATAGACAATGTCGGCGTCGGTGAAGAGTAAGTAGTCGGGCTTGAGCGCCATGGTTTCGGCCAGCTCGACCCCTTGCTGTTGCGCCCACAACTTTCCGGTCCATCCCGGCGGCAATGCCCGCCCCGCCACGACGGTGAGGCGCTCGGCGGCGCCGACCGCGGCCGCGGCGTCGCGCGCGACAAGGGCTGTGCCGTCGCGGCTCTGGTCGTCGACCAGGATCACATGGAGCAAGCCTGGATAATTCTGCCGGATGAGCGAGGCGATGGTCTCGGCGACGCATGCGGCCTCGTCGCGCGCCGGAATAATGGCGGCAATGGCCGGCCAAGAACCGTCTGCTGCTCCTTGCCATGCCGGGCCGACGTCATCGCGCTCGGCCGCCAGCCAGAATCCGCCCCGCGCCGCAAGCAGATACAGCCAGATCGCCAGCACCATTGACGCTATGAGGTCGTTGGCCACAGATAGCCTTTCCCGATCGGACCCATCGTTATCCCGTAAATGTAGGACCAAATATAGGACCCCACAGGGTCGCGGAACCGCTGGTTAATGACGCAATGAACGACAAAAACAGCCCCTTTCTCTCGCGCCTCGATGCGGTCGCCGCCGATATCGAGGTTTTGCTCGATAAGCTTTTGGCGGCAACGCCCGAACCGGGCGAATTGAGCCGTCCGGCGCGGCTGATCGAGGCCATGCGCTATGTGTGCCTCAATGGCGGCAAGCGCTTCCGGCCGTTCCTGGTGGTGGAAAGCTCAGCCCTGTTCGAGGTGCCGCGGCACAATGCCTTGATGGCGGGCGCGGCGCTGGAATGCGTGCATTGCTACTCATTGGTGCATGACGACCTGCCGGCCATGGACAATGACGATTTGCGGCGCGGCCAGCCGACCGCGCACAAGGCGTTCGACGAGGCGACCGCGATTTTGGCCGGCGACGGCCTGCTCACCTTCGCGTTCGATATTTTGTCGCGGCATGAGACCCACGCCGACCCGAGTGTGCGCATCGAGCTGGTCATGGCGCTGGCGCGCGCTTCGGGCGTCGGCGGCATGGTCGGCGGCCAGATGCTCGATCTCGCCGCCGAGGGCCGCTTCGTGCAAAACCGCGCCCCGCTCGAGTTCAGCGAGAAAGACGTACGCATCTTGCAGGCGATGAAGACCGGCGCGCTGTTGCGCTTCGCCTGCCAGGCCGGCGGCATTCTGGCCGCGGCGACGCCTGAGCAACGCGCGGCGCTGGAGCGTTACGGCAGCGCGGTCGGCCAAGCCTTCCAGATCGCCGACGATCTATTGGATCTCGAAGGCGATCCGGCGCTGGTCGGCAAGCAGACCGGCAAGGACGCCGCCGCCGGCAAGGCCACCCTGGTGAGCGTGCTGGGCGTGCCCACGGCCAAGGCGCGTTTGAAGGCGCTGGTCACCGAGGCCGAGCAGGCCCTGGCGCCGTTCGGATCGTCGGCCGCTATTCTGATCGAAGGGGCAAAATTCGTCGCCGACCGACATGCCTGATCCAAAACCATGACAAACGCGTAACCGTGGATAGGTTTTGGGCGGCCATTGCGGCGCCCGGCAGGGCTACTACCTAGGCTTACATGCGACATCACCGCGACCGGATTGATCTTGGCGATGGACGGCCCTATTTGCTGACCGTCTAGGGCCATGGTTTTTAGGCCATCGTGCTTTGCGACCGGGAAAGAACGGGACCCGAACCTTCCATTGACTTCGGGACACCCACAGCAAGATGACGAACATGGCACGATGGTACGTTTATACGGCTGCGGCCCTGCTGGCGGCGCCATTACTCCTGCCGCCGACGGCGCCAATTTCGGCACAGCCCGCGGCGGCACAAAATCCCGGCGCGCCCGCCCCTAAAGCACCTGCTCATAAACGTGCACCGGCCAAAGCGCCGGCAGCGCAGCCGCAACCCCAGGCCAAGCAACTGCCGCCGCGCATCCCGTTCACGGCGGCCGACGAGGTAGCTGCCGCAATTCCCGGCATGCCGGACGCGCGCTTCTGGGCGGATTCGGTGTCGGATTTCGCCGCCGCCTTGCCGCCGGAGCCCGGACCGTGGCTCGCGCTGTCGAGCGGCGGCGCCGACGGCGCGTTCGGCGCCGGCTTGCTCAATGGCTTGAGCGAATCCGGCCATCGGCCGGACTACGCGGTGGTCACGGGCGTGAGCACCGGCGCCTTGATGGCGCCGTTCGTCTTTGCCGGGCCGCGCTATGACAACGCGCTGCGTGCCGCCTACACCAAGATCACGGCGGCCGACGTTTTCGAGATCGGCTCGACCGGCGAGAGTTTTGTCGATTCCTGGCCGCTCAAGGATCTGATCGCCAAACAGATCACGCCGGGGCTGCTCGCCGATATCGCCGCCGCGCACAAGAGCGGCCGTCGCCTGTTCATCGTCACCACCGATCTCGACGCCGAGCGCTCGGTGGTGTGGAACATGGGCGCCATCGCCGTGCATGGCGGCGATGCCGCGCTCAATCTGTTCCGCAGCGTGTTGCTGGCGTCGAGCGCCATTCCGGGCGGCTTTCCGCCGGTGCTGATCGATGTCGAAGCCAACGGCAAGCAATTCCAGGAAATGCACGTCGACGGCGGCGTCGGCGGCCAGTTCTTTGTCGGCCCGCCCGCAGTGATGGCGGCGACCTCCGATTATCGCCTGCCGGCGACGGCGCTCTATGTCGTGATCAATACCGGGCTGCAGCCGGAATTGCAGATCGTCACGCGCTCGACGCCGTCGATCCTCACCAGCACGGTCGGCGCCGCGGTGAAGGTCGACACCCGGCTGATGATCGATCGCGCTTATCTCGCGGCAAAACGCAGCGGCATCGATTTCAACATCGCCAGCATTCCGGCGAGCTTCAACGTGCCGAGCCGCGGCGCGTTCGATCCCGATTACATGACCGCTCTGTTCCAGCTCGGTGAGACCACGGGTAAGAGCGCAACACCGTTCGGCAACGCACCGCCGCCCTATCCGGGGCCGCCTGCGCTGCCAATGCAGGATCCTCAAAAAACCGGAGCGAACTGATGAGAAAGCTAGGGGGCGCCGTTACCGCAGCCGCAATCGCGGCCGCGTGTGTTGCAGCCACACCGTTCGCCGCGCGAGCGGGCAATATCTATGACGGCGCATGGACTGTGACGATCTTCACCCAGGCCGGCAATTGCCCGAGCTCGCTGCGCTACGGCGTGCGCGTGGCCGGCGGCCGCGTGTTCGGCGACGATCAAAGCTACCAAGTCAACGGAACCGTGGCGGCGAACGGTATAACCCGCGTGATAGTCTCCGAACAAGGCCAATCCGCCAGCGGCGTCGGCCGATTGTCCGGCAACGCGGGGGCGGGACGCTGGCACACCAGCACGGGTCAATGCGCCGGCCAGTGGACCGCGGCGCGCCGCATCTACTAACGCTGACGGCGCAACCCTATCGATTGTGGCGGCGAGGCGCGGCTTTCTGCGCATGGCGAGTTGCGGCCTCGGCTTGCTAGGATGCCGGCAAGCCGCGCCGCTGCGCGGCGCTCGGCAATCGATATCGGGGCGGTGACGTCATGGTGTGGGCAAACAAAAAATCAGCAACGGCGATTGCCGCGGCAGCGGCGATCCTGGTCGCGACTGCAACATCGGCCGCGCGTGCCGACGAAACCACCGTCCGCCTCGGCGTCGTGCGCTCGATCACGTCGGGCGTGACCGCTTGGGCGAGCGCGCGCGGCTACTTCAAAGAGGTCGGCATCAAGCTCGACTCATCCGACCTCGACACCTCGGCGAACTCGATCGCGATCCTCTCGCAGAACCAGCTCGACGTCATCGAGGGCGGCATTGCGGCAGGCTATTTCAACGGGTTGGAGAAAGAGCTGCCGATCACCATGGTGATGGACCGCGTCTCCACCCCCATCGGCCACAATCTGATGCTGCGGCCGGACCTGAAGGACCAGATCACCAAGCCCGAACAGCTCAAGGGCAAGGTGATCGCCACCAACGGCAACGGTTCCGTTTCGACCTACGAGATCGGCAAGCTGCTCGCGCTCGGCGGGCTCTCCATCAACGACGTCGATCTGAAAGTCCTGCCGTTCCCGCAATACGCGCTCGCGTTCGCCAACAAGGCAATCGACGCCGGCCTGGTCGTTCCGCCGTTCGGCACGCAGTACATCAAAGACAACATCGCGGTGCCGTTCCTGTCCTCCGACGAGCTGATCAAGCCGACGCCGATGACCATCGCGGTGGTCATGATCAACACCGACTGGGCGAAGAAAAATCCCGAACTGGTGCGCAACTATTTCGTCGCCTATCTGCGCGGCGTGCGCGATTATTGCCAGGCCTATCATGGCGGCTCGATCCGCGCCGACTTCGTCGATCTCGTCGTCAAGTCCGGCATCGAGCGCCGCCCGGAAATCCTCAACGATCAGAAAGCGTGGCCAGCGCGCAGCCCCGACGGCAAGATCAACACGGCCAGCATGATGGACATGCAGGCCTGGTACAGCGCGAATAAAATGTCGAACGCGAATTTCACGGCCGACCGCGTGGTCGATTCGACTTACGCGGATTATGCGGTGAAGAAACTCGGGCCGTTCGAGCTCGAGAACAAGGCGAGCACGCTCCCCGGCTGCCGATGATCACCTGTGTTTCCCGGGCGCAGCGCGGCACGCAGTGACGCGCTGCAGACCCGGGATCGTAACACACTTCGAGTCTGCGACGATCCCGGATCAGCGGTGCATCACTTCGTGCTGCACCGCTGATCCGGGAAACTAGTGTGTCACCCGGTCTTCCGCGCCGCCACGTTGGCGTTCCACCACGGGCAGACGTCGGCCGCGCGCCGGTAATTGCCGTCCATCACATTGACCGGCTCGCGGCCGCCGGACTCGGCGACGCTGACGCGCAAATCGCGCGCCTGTTCGCGGCCCTCAGGCGGCAGCCACATGCGGTCGTGGCCCCAAAGGCTCGGGCCTTCGGTGCGCTCGTGCGGGGTCCAGGTGCCGGTATCGATGGTGCGGCCGCCCCAGCCGTATTCGACCAGAAATTTCGACGGCGACCATGAATAGAACGAGGTGACGTGATCGTTGACATGACGGCCGAGCGTGGTGCCGATCAGCTCCGGCTTGCGCAGCAACAGATCGTAGGCTTGGCCGACGTCGTCGAGATAGCAGACCTCGAACATCAGATGATGGATGCCGTTCTTGCCGGTGTCGATGAAGGCGAGGCTGTGGTGGCGCGGATTGATGTGGAAGAAGTACGCCTTGAACGGCTTCAAGATGTAGTCGGTCGGCTTGAAGTTGAGGATCTCGGTATAGAACGGCAACACCTCCTCGAGCCGCTCCGCGGTGAGCACCGCGTGGCCCATGCCGAGCGGGCCGGTGCGGTAGCCGGAGATCGAGCGGCCGGGCTTGAACGGTTCCGTCGCGGTCTCGGCGCCATGAAACGCTTCGAGCCGGTTGCCGATCGGGTCGGAGAACACGATCAGATCCCTGACCCGGCGCTCGTCGGCCAGCGCGCGGGAGCCACGCGCGATCTTTACGCCGTTGTTTTCCAGATGCGCCGCCAGCGCATCGAGCGCCACCGAATCGGCAACCTCCCAGCCGTAGAACGACGGGCCTTCGTCCTCGTCGGTGTGGATGATGACGCGCTGCTTGCGGTCGTCCATGCGCAGCGCCAGCGTGCCGCGGCTCTTGTCGACCAGTTGCATGCCGAGGAGGTTGATGCCGTAAGCCGCCCAATCCTCGAGGCTCTTGGTGCGGATACCGACGTAACCCAGGGCATTGAGATGCATCGCGCCGTCTCCTGACCAGATGGCTAAACCCTATCACATTGGAGCTAATGGGTAAATTGATGGGTTCAAGGCATTTGCCCTCTTCCCGTGGGGAAAGGACAGATCGCACGCGCCAATTGCGGCGGCTTCGTATAATCTAGGCGCCTTAAGTCCACTGGGAGGGAAAACATGACTTCGCGCATGGTGGTGGCCTATGGGGCGATGGCCGCTTTAGCCCTGATGATTTCGGGCGTCGTGGCCGCGCGCGCGGCCGTCCAAAATTGTTCTATCTACCCCGAGCGCTGCCAGTACGGCGCCAACGGGGTGTATTATTTCTACCCGCAAGGCTACCGCATGCCAGTGCCAGGCGCAGCGACCTCGGCCAACGGAGCCGCGTGGGGCTGCGTTGCGACGGACGGAATAACCAGGTCGAGGGGTCGATCGTGGGGTTATCCGAACCGAACCTCGGCCTCGTACGGCGCCCTTTCAGCCTGTGCAAAGCGCGGGACGAGCTGCCGAGTCGTCAGCTGCAACGCTTCCGTCCACAGCAACTACGAATCGTACGTAGCCTTTGGCAACGTGCATCGCTGACGGGCGCGACGGCTAACGCACGACGGGTTCAAGACACGCTTTCCCTGCCCCTGGGAGAGGCGAAAGCAGCGCCGTCACGGCGCCAGCAACCTGGGCAACGCCACATCGAGACTAGCGGCGAGCAAGGCTCGCGTCGGTTCGCGCAGGCCCGCCAACGCATCCGGCGTGGGCGGCCACGTGAAATCCTCGAGTTTGCGACTGGGCCCGTGGATTGGGGTCTCGTAGGAAAAGCCGCGCCGCAAGCGATCAACGAGCGTATCCTCGTCGGCGATGCCACCGTAGCCTTTCTTCACGATTTCAAATGTGTGGCCATCAATGACATAGAATGCCGTGAGCACGACCAGAATGTCGGAGTTGAAGCGATCGATGAGGCCGCCGCGATGGAAAACGCCAATGCCCCTGACAATTATGTTGCTGTCGCCGATCCGGATCGCGTCTCTGACGGCGACGATGTAGCGTTCGCACCCGCCCGCGCGCGAGACGGTTTGCGCGATTTCCTTGAGATCGTTTTCACCGTTGTGGAACGGCGGCGGATCGTCAAACGTCGCAAACGCGTTGGCCGGATAGGCCATCCGGCGCACCGCGAAATGTGGACCTGCAGCGGCGCGCACGCGGGCGACGAGAAGGTCGTCGAGCCCCCACGACTCGATGGGAACCTTCTTGAGCTCGTTGCCGAACACCGTAATTCCGAAGCTCTGCAGCAAGAAGCTATCGCCGATATGGGGTATGACGCCGATGCCGCAGGGGCCG
>Ga0210385_10000408_pt1 | contig 32653 bp, 56 predicted proteins | sample IncBWH26OmetaG_FD_160107 | JGI IMG/M metagenome (GOLD analysis project Ga0210385, IMG submission 160107) | Forest soil microbial communities from Barre Woods Harvard Forest LTER site, Petersham, Massachusetts, United States - Inc-BW-H-26-O ...
CACAAGGGACAAGCCAGGTTACATTTAATGCTAGAGGAACGGCACAAACTCTAAACTTCAGCGAATGGATGATGGTTTATCCTGCTTTGAACCATTACCAGGTATCAGTTGGTAACTATCTTGGTTGATGACTTAAGTTGACCAATTATACTGTATAAGAAGTACTGTATGTGCCAAAGACTGTGTGAGAATTATATCTGACATTAGCCAGTATAATAATTATATTGGCCTACAACACTAGTGATTGGTGTGCAAATTTAACATAATGGACGTTATAAGAAGTTAGTCGGAACTTAGTATAATTTTAAGTCTTTTGGGATATCGGCTAGCTCTAATTTTTCTTTTAGTTCTTTGTTTTCTGCTTCCAGCTTATCACAATATTCCAAGATTTGGTATTTCTGTCTGAGCAGGGTGGTTACCTTGCCTTCCAAATCTTTCATGGTGATTTCTACTTCGTCCGCTTCTTCATCGTGCGTTGGTTCTCTCACGCTTTATAACTCCATAACTAAAGGATATATTAATCCATCTTCCATCTTAAGCGCAAATCGTTCAGGGCATCTATTGCACTTTACCTGGACTGTATCACCATTCCTTAACTGCCTTTCAACTCTAGCAGTTAATCTGCAATGAGGACAGGTGGCCATTATTACGAATTCGATATGTTCGTCTTTCATAACTACCCAGGGTAAATATTAACAATTTTTCGCGCATCAACATTTGCCTTTATGTTTTCAATGTCTCTTTTATCGCCAACCTTACAAGACTCCAAACAAGCTCTTGCCGTTTCTAAGTTACCACTATAATTAATTGGTCTCCATGAATCAAAGAAATGTGATTTTGATTGAATACAAAAAACACCATTTTTATACTCTATAATCCTATATTTCATTTGAACCACGATGATAAAAAAGCTAAAGTCATAGCGCCTCCTATAACTCTCATCCAAATTAAATCTCTATCTATTTTATCTAACTTGTTATTGACTTCATTTTTCATAGTAACAAGAAAATCAGTAACTGCACCCAATTGTTTTGCTTGAGCTCGCGCTTGGTGTTCAGGTGTGCCCATAGCAACTAATTCATCAAATAGCTCTAATGTATCTTTGTAACTCATGTAAATATCCTTTTTGCCTATACTGAACATATTCTACCATAGGAGAATCGCTATGCCATTACTACCAGGCAAAAAGAACATAGGTCACAATATTGAAGAAATGCAAAACGCTGGCCATCCGCACGATGTTGCGGTTGCTGCGGCTATGCGAAAGGCCGGTGTGCCCAAGAAGCCTAAACCAAAGGAAAGAACGAGATAATGTTCTACACTTAAAGTAACCTTGCAAGGAGAAATTGTTATGAAAAACACCGTAGGCGAATATCCAATGGGTCACCATGCCGGTGGCCTAGGTATGTCACATGCCCAAAAAGCCCCAGATGGCCACAATGCTCATATGATGACCGGCGACCACATGAAAGGTTCACACCTAGCTAGAGCCGCAGCTATCCACGCTACCCACAGAGGCAAAATGGGGGAGCATGGCGTGCTAGTTGAAGCTACCCCAGGCCAAATCCACATGAACATCGAAGCGGCCTATAAAGCCCATCACGAAGGTGCTGAATTTGGCTCTGTGTTGCGCGCCATGAGCACGCCGCATGAGATACAAACGCTACATGAAGCACGCCGTCATAATGCTACAAACCAAGACATAGCTATGCCAAGAGAGGTATATAATGAGATTATCTGACGCGAAAGCTAAAGGTGAAATCTATGTAAATGACAATCCCGCCATGGTGCATGAAGGCCGTGGCGCGTATATGATTGGTAGTTTCCATGACGTATACCCAGCTATCGACCAACGGTTAACCGTTGGTAGTGAAAAGCAAACCCAACCCTGGCATGCTGATATGGTCAGGATATTCCCCAACTACGTACATACACAGGAATACTAACATGACTGCAACCGCTGGAAACATTCAAGGCTGGAAGATGTATGCTCATAATGCTATGGGTGACTCTGAAGTAGCCGCATTTGTAGGTAGTGACATTATGCACAGAGCTCATGCTCATTGTATCTCTGTCTACGGACCGTTACACTCTAAGAACGAACGTGCTATGGGCCGAATGGAGCCATTAGGCATGCCAGGTTCTAACAGAGGTAAAGGTTCTTATTAATGCCAACTGAACATCCTGTTAAGCCTTTAACGGCTCAGTATGACGACCGTATTAGTGGACAACGGAAAAACCCGTTTGTCTATGTCGGTCGTCCAGAGCTGCTCACCGGCGCAAAACGTAAAAGCTCGATATCCCCAAATGGCGTAAGTGGTACCGGCATTGGACAAGGCAGCGGTGGAGCAGCAGTGGAGCATTATGGCTGATGAAATATGGGTTGTCATTAGTTTAATTATTGGCATTATAACCACTAGTTTTTTAATGATTATGGTCAGCGCATATGCCAGTTAAAGGGCCTAAAGAATCTGAAATTCAGAAAGCATTCTTTCAGTGGTTATCATACTATCCTTACATTCGCGCGCTTACAACCCATATTCCAAACGGTGGATCGCGTCATAAATTAGAGGCAGTAAATTTAAAGAAACAAGGCGTTACTGCTGGATGGCCAGATATTTTTATCGCCATTGCATCCAATGATTATCATGGACTTTGGATTGAACTTAAATCAAAAGGTAGTGGTTTGTCCCCAGCTCAAAAATATATTAAGACATTATTATCACAAGAGAATTATGATTATTATGTATGCGATACATTACAGGCAGCAATGGAAGCGGTTAAAACTTATCTAGGAGATAAATTTCATGTTAAACAACGAACAGTTTCGGGAAAAGATTCTTCAGCCGGCTCTCAAGGAAGTTGGACTTTATAGTCTTTCTGCTGAAGAGCTTTTGGTGGCTACCATGGCACATGAAAGCAAAGGTGGTACTTACGTTGCTCAGTTACATGGTGATGCAAAGTCCGCGGTTGGTATTTTCCAAATGGAACCTTTTACCTACGATAGTCTGTGGAATCATTATCTCAGTAACCATGCTGATTTGGCCGCAAAAATACTTAACAGCTTGCGATATGTTCAGAAACCTCCAAGCGAGCATTGTATTTTTAATATTAAGCTCGCTACGATAATGGCGAGGGTATTCTATCTACAGCTAAGAGATGAGTTACCTATGCCAGGTGACCTTGACGGAATATGGAACCTGTACAAGACTTACTATAACAGCAGCAAGGGAGCCGCCACTAAGGATGAATTCATTGCTGATTACTTTCACTTTATAGGTAAGGAACAAGACAATGGAAAAGCACAAGGAAAAAGCCAAGGAAAAGGAAAGCCGCAAAGCTGAGAAAATGGAAAAAAAGATGGCTGAGCACAAAGGTAAAAAGAAATGAAATTACAACTCCCTGGACTCACTAAAGGAAAACTTATGATATATGCACTATTAGTCGCGTGTGCCATAGTCCTTGGTCTAGGCTATGCCGGTGTTATCCCTATGGATAGCCCGGTAGAGAAAGCCGCTGAGGAGGTTCTTGAGACCGAGACAGGGATTGATGTCAAAATCCCGCCCAAGCAAGCGGCGCCAGCGGTACAAAAGCCCTGAGCAATGTCGTCCAGCTTCCGCACTGCTTTACCCCTCGGGAATACCAAAAAGAGCTCATGCGAGCCTTCTTCATCGAGGGGTACAAGCGATTTTTCTATCTATGTCACCGCCGAGCCGGAAAAGACCTTCTCTGCATTAACGCTATCACAATGGCAGCATGCCAGCGAGTGGGTGTGTACCTATATCTCTTCCCACAACATAACCAGGCTAGAAAGGTTATCTGGAAGGGGATTGATGGTGGAGGTCGTAGGTTTTTAGACTATGTACCCAAGGCAATAATTAAGAGCACGAATTCGACTGAGATGAACATTGAGCTGATAAACGGTTCAATAATTCAGCTAGGCGGAAGCAACAATTACAATGCACTGATGGGTTCAAACCCAGTCGGAATAGTGTATTCAGAGCACTCGTTGCATAACCCATTGTCGCGCCAGTATCTGAATCCAATATTAGTCGAGAACGGTGGATGGGAAATCGTTCAAGGAACTCCCCGAGGCAAGAACCACTCTTATCATCTATACCAACACGCATTGAATGAACCCTCCTGGTTTGTTCGCAAATGGACTGTAGATGATACCAAGCGTCACGATGGAACGCCAGTGGTCACCAAGGATATGATTGACGGCGAACGACGTATGGGCGTTGCTGAAGAGCTTATTCGCCAGGAATATTATTGTGACTTTAATGTAGGTGTTCAGGGAGCTTACTACACGGCTGAGCTTGACCTAATGTATTACCAGAAACGGTTTTGTGACTTTGAGGTGCGTCCTGGTCTGCCAACCTTTACATTCTGGGATATCGGTGTCAGGGACTCCACAGCTATCATTTGGATGCAGATGTCGGATGGGTTTGTATCTGTGGTTGATTATCATGAAGAGACCGACAAGGGTGTAGATCACTTTGCCAGAGTCCTAGAAGAGAAGCGCCAAAAGTATGGGTTCAAATATACTAACCACTTTGGACCACATGACTTGCGACAACGAGACTGGGGCGCTAGTGCCAGGTCTACGCTAGCTCAGGCTAGAGACTGGAATATTCACTTCTTGATAACTCCACAACTAAGTGTTGTGGATGGCATACAGGCGGTACGCTCACTCTTCAAGGATGTCCGTATTCACACTCGATGCAAACGTTTGATAGATTCTCTGACCGAATATCGAAGAGAATACGACGAAGAACATAGAGTCTTCAAGGACAACCCCCTCCACACGTGGGCCAGCAACGGGGCTGACTCCTTCCGATATATGGCTATAGTCTGGCATAATCAGTTCAGTCGGCCTGATCAGAGTGCACCGCGGAAATATCAGACATCATTTGATGGTATTGGTCATCAAATCCCACAAGGAGCAAACACGTCGAGCATATCAATGCTGTGACTGTTTCTATCTCTTTTAAAGACTGTGTTGTCCTTGTTTCGGTAGAATAGGGGATAAATGAGTGATAAACGTTGGGTCTGCACACAGTCCCATAATCATAATCTCTACGAACAATTGATGCTTTAATCATCTTTTAACTCCTTAATCTTCGCAATAAGATAAACCAATGTACATAAATTCATCAAAATTAAACCTACAATAGATGTTTCCACCTGGAATCTTAATAAATGCCTTACACCCAAAACTTTTAACTTCTTCCACTATCCAAACACAACCATACCACTCTGAAGATTTGTTTATACATTGAATAATGTCACCTTTTTCCAATTCTGGAAAATCATTCATATCAAATATTTTCATATTTTCCCTTAAAATGGTATCTCTTCATCTTCATCGTCTTGCGTCCAACCTGGACCCGCATGGGCCTGTTCAGGCGCCACACCGCCTGGATGAGGAACATACTGCTTAATGACCGTCTTAGCCTCATATTTGCCTTCAGCCGGCTTTGTTTGCAATACGCACTTACCTTCAAGCCCTACTAGCTTAGCAGTATCCAGGGTTCCAGATCGATGGTAAAGAGCTGGCAATCCTACCGCGTCGCACAATGTCTTAATAGCCCAAGGCATATTGGCACTGATATCATGAAAAATTGCCCCGCTATCGCCTTTCTTATCTTTACAACTAAGAAGGACTCTAATTTTAGAGATACCGGCCATGGTTGTTAGTTGATTACCATCTTTGTCCTTTTCAAACACGGCCTTAACTTTAAAGTCTGCATCACCTTCGGCCAAGATTTTAATCTCTAGCCGGGTTTGATCTTCGAGCTTATCTACTGGAACATAATCATATTTAAATGCCATCGATTTTCCCCTTACCTTTTTGAAAACAATAATTAATAAAAAACCACACAACTGATACTAGAAACAAAAACACTATGAATAATATTGGCAATCCTATGTGAACAAACATCCATGCACCAACTAAATCCCAAAACATATTTACCTCTTAATTATTCCGCCAATTAATCCAACCAATATAAATCCAATCATTGTTATAATTGGTATACCAATACTTATAAACATTAACGCGCCTACGATATCCCAGAACATAAATTACCCCTCTTTTTTGCTTAAAATCTTTTCTATTTGATCATTAGTTAAATCAGATAAAGCTATATCTAGCTTCTTTGTGTAATCCAACACACGAGCCTTAAATGCTGCATCCGCTCTCATTGCATCGGACAATCGCTCAAGCGGTAGTCTTTGCGCTGGAACAGAAACCTGTTTAACAATATTGCCATCATCATCAACCTGAGCAATCCCTACACAAGCTGCATATGAATACCTTCTTAGATAAGTAACAATCGAGCCCAATGTCTGAGCGATTGACTTTCCTTTCTCTGATTCAATGGGTATGATTACTTCTTCATACATCCATTGACCCGATTCGTGCATAAGCATTGTTTTCACGCCGACTTGTCCTTCCAAATGACATGGGAACTGAACGACTGACAGACCATGTTTTGAAAGAATGGGTCGGCACATATCTAATATAGACCCTAAGTCTGCATAAGAACTTTTGAAGAATGGGTTCTTTTTATCCTTAACCACGTTCTCTATCTCTGCTTGAACCTTACACATCCCTACTGCGAGTAGAGTTATATCCATCGACATTTGCATACTGAGCCCCTTATTTGTTTCTTGACACTAGACATACTTTAGTGTATAAGTGACATCAAGTCAACACTTATTTTCGTTAAATCAACATATTTTTACGCGAGGTTACACATGAAAAAAACCCCATTGCCAAAGACTCGTATTTCTCTCACTATAGACGACCGCCAGTGGAAGGAAATTATTGGCTATGCAGATTACGAAGGTGAGAGCGCTAACGCTGTAGTAAGAAGATTTATCAGGGAAGGTCTGGAGAGATTAAAGAAAAGTAGATGACTTAAGGAGATAAAATGGAGATCGCAGAAATCTTGTGTATATTTATAGAAGACAATGCAGGAATGTTTTCAGATGAGATTAGGGTCAAGGTAATTGAGCTAAAGAATTTATTGGGAAAGGAGTATATCAATGGACCAGAAAATGTTTGCGGCTTTAGAAGCCAGCATGAAAGATACAATTATACCAGCTGTTAAGAAATTCATACGAATAACTATAAGAGAAAACTCGGCTAAGGAAAAAGATTACCAAGTTAATCTTGTTTCTTTGCTAGATGAACTTAATAGTCAGTATTGTAGTCAAGTTAAAGCTATATTCGCTCAAATGGAAGATGAGATGATGGTTAAAGGTATTGTGGGATATTCAGAATATACGGCACCTAAAGAGGAAGATTGATGACTGAAGAAGAGCTAAGAGAAAGGGCCGCTGACTATCTATATTTAAGAATAACTGGGATGGAAAAAAGCATCGAGCTCATGGATGATAGAATGAGCAGTATTGAAGGCTTCTTTGATTCGCTGCAAAGGAAGATAGCTGTGGTTATGGAAGATAAGCCGCAATCAGATGCGCAGTGGATAGAACAAAGGCTAAGAGCGCTAGAGGATAGAGTTAAGTTTCTACCGAGCGGTCTAGACTTTAAGCGCGCTGAAGACATGATTCAAACTCAATATCAGCAGCTAGAAAACAAGCACAAAGAACTTTCAACTATTGTAAACACAGATTATCAAGCGATGCTAGAGAAATATATTTTGTTGTTTAATAGGATTAAAGAACTGGAAGACATGAAACAAAAACATTGTAATATGCTAGGAGAGATTATGGGGATGCTTTATGTCAAATGATTTATTGCCTACATCTTTAACTTTAGAAGAAGTGTCTACCAATAAACAATACGGTACATTTATTAAACTTAAAACAGATCATGAATATATTGCTGAAATATTGGAAGAATTTAGAAACAGATTTATAAACCTTCAACAGCAAATAGATCAACTAAAGAAATTACGTAACCAGCATGAAGACTTTGTGTTGAAGCTCACCGAAGCTAATGATGCCGGCATTCAAGAGGTTTTAAACAGATTAGCAGTCCTAGAGGAGAGAGCGCGTGGAAAACGATAAGAAACTTATTTATCAAGCGTTTCTCAAGACTACTTTTACCCCAATCATTCAAAAGATTATTGCATTCAATGTTATTGTTTTGCTAGGCAAGATGAAAGCTCACACAAACATAAAATCTAAGAGAGCATTTACATCCGAACAACGAGAGGCAATCTTTCACGAGTACATGCAAGGGGATGCCGCTAAGGGTCACATCCTAGGAAACCTTAAAGGTCTAGAGATGCAAAAGGTAGATGTGTTAGCTCACATGCTTAAAGAATATTCTATGGATAAGGGGGAGCTGGCAACCTATGACCATGACTTCCTAACCAAGATATTCGATGCAGAGATGGTACCTATACGAAAAGCTGTTTCTGAAGGCCGGTATCAAATGATTTACTACATAGCCAGCCGTAAAGACCATGCAGAGTAAAGAGAGGCGTGAGAGGCCTGTAGCTTTGCCTAAGCTCACAAAGAAAGAGAAGTGGAACAAGGCCATGACGTCTACCGAGGCACATATAGAACATCTGTGTAATTTGGTTTTTCGTGGAAGCGGAACCGTAATAACCACTATCAGTGTAAATGATGATGGTGACATAAACGTTGAGTCAAAAGATCTGTATGATGAGGGAAAGGATGCTGAACACTATTGAGTTTGTTTCTTTAACGGTAGTCGTATGTGTGTTATTAATTTGTTTAACGATTACTGAGATAAATAAGTGAGCGCTGGGATAGTAATAGTGGTTTGTGTTGCGATAATCTGTGCGACGATTGTAAGATTGATGGGATGAGGGTTAAGGTTTATCACCTCTGTGTGTAAGAGCCCATATCAATTTTTTATTTGTGCTCTGTAAAGATTTTATTTCTTCTCCCAGCGTGCTTTCTAGTGACTTAAAATCATCCATTAGAGAATCTATCATACTGCACACACTGCGCATTGTTTGATCTTGTTCTTTTGACCACTCCCAAAACCAATCAAACATATCGCTTATTGCTTTAAATTTTTCTTCATTATTGACTTTATTACAGATAAGAAACCTTTCTTTATCTGGATGACTCATTGATCTATCCCTTCTATTCAGCTATTGTGTAACAACATGTCTCTAGAAGGACACATAAAAAAGCCCCGACACATTGGATGTAACGAGGCTTTTCGTTCCCTAGACAACATTAGGTTTAACGCTTCCGAAGGCAGTTTCACCATGAGAACCACAATAACTCATGGTGTAACCCAAGTCAAGCGTTAAGTAGTTAATTACTTACTTGAGGACATATACATGAGCATTTCAGAATTAGAACCAGTATTTCACTTAGATAACACAGAAGTCCCATACGCACAAATACCAAATGAATTTATAAGAAACGAAAATCTCTCAGCAGAAGCAAGAGCGCTGGGGATGTATCTTAGAAGTCATGTGTCAACCTGGAAACCTCGACCCACGCAACTAAAAAAACACTTTAAGTGGGGAGATTACAAGTGGCGAAAAGTTACTGGGGAGTTAAGAACCCACGGATATCTTTACCTTCTACAAGGCTCTACCGGAAGAGATTATTACTTTTCAATATTCAAAAACCCTCCTACTGTAACTAGCAATGTTCACGTTATACACAAGCCATGCGTTGAAAATCAACGCATGGGTTATCCACAAGCCATGCGTGGAAAACCCACGCGTGGGAAATCAACGCATATAAGAACACCAAGTTGTAAGAAGACTATATCTATTAAACAACAACAACATATACCCATACCTAGTGAAGGACCTGTTGCTGTTGATTTAGAAATTATTGAAGAGATGGAAAAGATTGGAATCGATAGGACAGTAGCAACCAATATAAGCAAGCTACATAAGAAAGAGTACCTTCAAAGAAAGATAGCTTTAGCCAAGTCTAAACCTAGAAGCAATCTAGCAGGGTTTACGATAAAGGCAATTGAACAAAACTATCCAGAACCCACAAAGACTGTGCAAACAGAGATACCAAGCACTCACGCCTCTCATGTCCTAGCAGATACGTCCAAAGCTGACGAAAGGAAAAGAAATAAATCCCCATCTATGCCAAAAGAGGCCAAGGATGTATTTTCATCGCTCATAAGCGCCCATTTAAAACCAGCAAGGACCATGTCATGACCGAACCCAAGAAAAAGCGATTACCTTCACTAGAAGACAAACTCACATTACTCAATGTGAAGCCCAGTACTTACCACGCATGGTTCATCAAGTACGGGCGCAAGTACGTCCAACAAAAGATATCCCTGATGAACATGCTCGCTAACGAGCCTAGGAGCCGCGCAGCGTGGATATCTGATGCAGTCTTTAAAAACTACCAACTGAGCACAAAAGATGGCGTCACGAGCGTACACGGCGCCCTGGTAGCAACGCATGCCGTTATCAAAGCCCGTGAGGCAAAATCAAAGAGGGTACGGATACCCAAGATACGAAGGCAAGGAAAAGCCGCTATTGCTAAGTTGAGAAAAGAACTTAAAACGGACAAGCTACTATCAACTGGATAAAAAACCAGTTCTTACATGCTTGTCTCGTTTTTAGTTACCTGATATGATTTAGCCATGATAGTAAAAACACACCCAGTACCCAGTGTTATGGCGACCAGAGCTTCGATGGTGAAGTTCGATACGTCATTATCACGAGCTAGAGATGCAAGGCTGGCCGAAAAGCATTTAGACGATGTCAGAGCCATCCTAAGAAATTCGATGGCGTCACGGGCAAATTTGGAGGCAAATACAACGGAGGTAGAAAATGCACACAGTAGGCTCAAGGAAGGAGCTAAGGCTACAGGTACCAGTTGAGATAGAAGTTGACTCACTAATTGAGGGGTGTAGAAGAAAGATTGCAGCGTTATCAGATGCGGCCGAGCTCAAGGCTCTAGAAGAGAAAATGTTATTTCTGTTACAGGGCGCACAAGCTGCCTACAAACGTATTCAGAACTGTAGCTATCAGATTAAGCTTGTGCAGTCTCAGATTGACGTATTAGAATCGACGACAGGTTTATGTAATCTTTTGTGATAGATAATGATTGATAAAAATGACATATTTGTTACTGAGGTGGAAAGGATATTGACCGTAACCGAACATCACGGGCGTCAATATTATTTTCATATGAAAACCGATAATAATAGGTTTCTTTTTGAGATAAAAGATATGTCAGGTTCCAATGTGTTTGAAACTTGGATGTCGTTAAAAGAAGGTAGAGCCTTATCAGATTTATTGCATCAAACAGCAGATCAATCCATTCGTCCGGGTTACATAGATGGCGTACAGCATGAAACATGCAACCCTTTTGTTGGATATAGCCATCCTACTGCTGGTGAGTTTGTTGTTGGTAAGTATGTTAAGAGCGATAAGTAATGGCGATAATTAGACGATATCAAATCGGATGTTTTACATTTGATATCCAGCTAGACCCTTTTCAGAAACCCAATCAACAATCGGCTTTTCATGTAACCATGAATGTTAGAGATGATAATCAATCAATTAACTTTACTCGAAAGAGTGCAATTACACTATCTGATTTGCAAAGGATAGGAACCATTATTCATCAATCAATAAATGACATAGGATTGCTTGATGAAACAGAAAGCTGAAGCCTACCGAACTGTAACTATAGTTCCATCAACCCTAAAGCTTAATGCTCTCAAAGAACCAACTGTTGAGCCTTATGTGCCGCTGTATAATCGCGGTCGTGTTCCTAATAGACCTGAACCAAAACCTGTAAAGAAGTGGTGTGAGTGTGTAATATTATGACCATAGTAAGTGAAGAGAAGTTAAAAGAAATATATGAAGAAAGCAAATTATTGAATAAGCAGTTAAGAAGAGTTTTGGAAGGAAAGCCGTTTAATGTCGGCATATCAGCCACTTTATTGGTGTTAGTAGAGATGTTAGATAGTCTACCAAAGCATGATAAAATAGAGGGGATAAATAGGGCGATTAAATCGATTGTAAACTTTGAATATGATTAAATGACAAAAATAGTAACCAAGTTTTGCCAAGCATGTAAGAAAGAGTTTGATTCAATAACAACTGAAGAGGCTAAGATATCTGAAATGCAAGCTCTCTTTGGTGATTTACCGCCTGAAGAAAGAGCAACAGTTTGTGAGCCGTGTTTTATTAAGATAATGGACTTTAATGAGCCGGGAGTTTATAGATATGCGAAATTTATTGAGAAGCATTAAATGAAAGAAGCAGATGAAGACTTAAAGAGAAACACAAGGGGCTTAAGTATGACTAATGAAAAAAGAATAAAAGAATTATACAAAAAGATTGATGAATTGTTAGAGGGTGAAAACATGTATGTTGTTTTAACCACTTTAACTAATGCTTTAATGTTTGCAATCGATGAACCTGTGGCGCGTGATTATAGAAGAACTAATCTAGCTACGGCATATATGTTTTTTAAGGAAGAGCTTGATAAAGATGCGGGGCATTAAATGAAAGAAGTATTTGGTGTAGATAACATTTGTGAAGTTGACAAAGTAAGAGATGCAATTAGTGATATTCTTATTGGAAAAACAGCTAATGTTGGAATAAATGCATTAGGTAATTCATTAATTGACTTATATAAATATGTTGAGAATAAAAATAAGCAACATGCAAGACTGTGTGTAGAAGAGTTTATTAAGGCATTACAGCGTGAATTCTTAAATGTCCCCCAGGCTAGCGGCGACCAAGGAAATAAGAAAAACCCATAACCGCTAGCCCAGAGTCCGCAACTAGAATACCATCTTCAAGCCCGCACCGAAAGCATAAACATTGTTAAAGCTTTGGTCGTTCTTTTTCTTCATACTCTTAGCGCTCTCCCATACAAATGATGCACGTACACCAATGGCATCGGTAAACGCATATTCAACGCCGCCAATCAATCGTGGTACGCAGCGTGATAAATCTAGCCGATAAGCGGGGTGACGAGCATGGTGCCTTAATTGAGCCAACCCAGCCCCGCCAAGCGCTTTAAACTTGCCATCCGCGGTTAGAGGATAGTAAGCCACTAAAGCCCCGTGTATGCCTTTCATCTTAAGGCTAGCGCCGCTCATTCCTGGGAACTTCTTTGTCTGTTTAGCTGAGTGGAAGCCTACTTCAAACGCAAGGTCATCATTCAGCATGATACCGCCGTATAGGTTCATGGCTGGCGCGCGCTTAGCGAAAACATGGGCATTGAGTCCACGTAGGTTCACTGAGCGGTATTGGAAGTCTGCCCCTAGATATGGGGTGGCATAAGAAGGCATGGCACAAGATAGTGTGGCAAGAGCTAGTAATCGTTTCATTTCGGTGACTCCATTGGTTGATGTTAGTTTCAACATAGGATGGAATCATCTGATTGGCAATTATGTGTTAAGAGACTTTCTTATTATAATTTATTAATTCATAATTTATTTCTGCAAGAAGTGAGTGAAGCTCAGAATTCTTTTGGTCAATAAATTCTTGAGTATAAGGTTCGCTGTTCCACGATCTTCTATAATCCATTAAACTATCAAATAATAATTGAGCTTGAGTTAAGCTTAATTTAATGTTTAACATGTTCACGCTCCTATTCGAATTAATATATCTTTTTTAACCTTACGAATAGCTTCATAAGCAATGCCATGCTTTCTAATCATCCTTAAAGCATAAAGACGATATATCTTTAAGCATTCAGTTTCTAAATCTAGCATGTCTCTATAATTCTTTAACTCTAAGCTTGTCATACTATTCCCCCTTAAGTGTTAATAAATGCCTCTCTCAGGCCGAGGCGCGCCGATAGCTGTATGGAGGCTTGTACTTAAGACCGCTATCCGTCAGTACATAGTTGGCAATACCTTGCTTGTCTTCTTGCCTGTATCAATATCCTTATGTGTGTCACTATAACACATATTTATGCCATGTCAACACTTATTTGTAATTATTTTAAATTAATTCTACAGTTAATATACACACTTAAATGGACACCCAAAAAATATATGGCCAGGATAATGAAGGATAAGCCTAAAGTCAGTGAGAAGACTTTAGAGATTGTCAGACGTATCAAGATGGGCGCGCCATTGAAATATGATTGCGATGTCCATCCCGCTTTACTGATTGAGGTCTTTGACCGCGGCGATGACATTGCTATGTTTTGTTCTACGCTCGGTATTTGCCGCTCTACATTCTACAACTGGATAGATGAGTTCCCAGAATTTAAATCTGCATACAATGTTGCGCGTGAGATGTCGCGCACAAAGTGGGAAGCTATTGGCGGACTTAACGGTGTCGTAATGCCAATCGATGTTTCATTCAACACAACACTTTGGTCAATCAATATGCGTAATCGTTTTGGTTACACTGAACAACGTAAGGTTAAAGTGAAAGGATTAAGTGCTGCTGAAACACCTGAAGAAATGAGTAAAACTATCATGAAAGGTGTTGAGGAAGGTAAGTACACATCAAGTGAAGCAACCGCATTGATGAGTATACCATTATCAACTGTTAAGATTCAGGAACACACAGAAATTAAGAAAGATATGAAGGACATTAAGAAACATTTAGGAATGCCAGAATGAGTTTGCGCACAGATTTAAAAAAGATAAAGGCGATGATTAAGCCTAAACAGACATTGAGGGTTATATTTAATGAAACTGATATCACGGACGAACAAGGAGTCGTATGGGTGTTGTTTACAGTTTAATGGCTTTAGGCGGTGTTACTTTGTGTTTGACCATGATGATAGTTGGTATTGTGATCTATTATCAGGCTATACCCATGTAAGCTATGCCCAGCCTATAGACCACTTTGGTAAGCCATGCGTCATCATGACCGAGCCATATAACTTTGCCGCTGAGACCCAGATAGTCGCGGAAAGTGACTTCCTACACCAACTTGCCGGCGCCGGCAAGATGATAGTAGAGGTCAAATACCTAGTGACACGCAAGAATCGGCTCATAAGGCCAGTGTTACAAACGTGTTCTACACTTACACAATACCTAGCGGGAATTACGCTAGGAGCAATAACAGCACAGGGATTGTATAACAAGCTAACTAAGTCAAAGGATAGCTGGCTTAGAGACAGAGGAATCAGGGAGGTAGTCATATGGGAAGAGGCGCAAGACGAGTCGTTGAGAACGTCGTAGCACCCGTTACTAATCTTTTTCATAGACGACATGAACCGCAAGAGGTTCAAGCCGCACCCCCGCCACAACCAGCCCCAGCGCCGCCTCCAGCCCCTGTGGTTGCGCCAGCACCCGTAGCTGCAGCGCCTAACCCAATCAATGAAGACATTCGCGCCCATCGTGACCTGTTAGCCAAGGAAGCCGATAGAGCAACCAAAGAGCTTGCAGCCTCTAAACAGAAACTAGCCGCTGGTCTTGCCCGTAGTGCTCGTGCACGTCGTGGCAACATCTTCGAAGAGGGTTCGCCTAACAATCAACCATTTAGGCAGACGCTTGGAGGCTAAGTGAATTATCAAATAACGATGGACAAATTAGAATATTACAAGCGGAGATATAAGCGTGCCTACAGCATATTTACTCAATGGATATCTATTTTACAGGCTTGTCAGCATTATTGCGTGCCACACCGAGATATATTTTACTACACAAATTATACCCAGGGCGCGCAGAAAAACGGGAAAGTATATGATACTACACAAGTTGCAGCAACACGCGCGCTTACATCAAAACTACAATCAACCTTAACACCGCCAGGACAAACATGGGCAATATTGGAGGCGGGTAATGATTTTCCATCTGAAGAAAAGAAGGCAGTCAATGAATATCTTCAATATGCTACTGATACAATTTTCAACTATATCCGTCATAGCAATTTCGATTTGGCTATTAACGAATGCTACCACGATTTGGTCATTGGAACTGCATGCTTACAAATTAACCCTACTGATAGCGACGATATGCCTTTTATCTGCTATTCAGTGCCTTTGGCTCAGCTCTGTTTTGAGGAAAGTATCAATGGATACATTGAATCAGCATACAGAACTTGGGGCGAGGTACGCATATCCGAGATTGAAATTATGTGGCCACAAGCAGTGTTGCCCCAGTGGATGCTCGAACAGTTAAAGATGGACCCCAATAGCACAATCAAGAATCTCTACGAAGGCGTTGTATACATGCACGGCGACAAGAAGCCATATAAGTATGTTCTTTGGATAGACTCTGATATTCTGCTAGAAGAAGAGGACACAAGTCCTAAGTGGATTATCTTTAGATGGAGCAAAACGAACAATGAAATTTTTGGAAGAGGCCCAGCAATTGAGGCATTACCTTCAATCATGTCGCTTCAAGAGGTTATGCGTCTTGAGCTTACGTCGGCTAACCTTAATATTTGCAAGCCTTATATGGCTTATTCTGATGGTGTTTTTAACCCTTATACTTTTAGGATCGAGGCAAATACCGTTATCCCTGTCAGTCCATCATCCAATGGTCAGTGGCCAATCCAACCAATGCCCGACGTTGCCAACCCAGCTTTTATGCAGCTCACTGCCAATGACCTCCGAATGCAAATCAACAAGCTCATGTTCAACGAGCCCCTCGGACAGCCCGACAACCCAACCAAAACTGCCACAGAGCTTGCCATTAGACAACGGACTCTAGCTGAAGAAATAGGACCGGCCTTCACCCGTCTGCAACAAGAGTTCATGTCCAAGGTTATCCAGCGCTTTATTCACTTATTACAAGCCCGCGGACTATTGGAACCCTTAGTCGTCAATGGACGTTCAATCCAAATACGCTATCAGTCGCCACTAGTGGTGGCACAGGGTCATCAAGATGTCCAAGGGTATGTAGATTACGTACAGATTATACAGACGATCCTAGGGCCTGAAATAGCCACGATTATCCAACATCCAGTAGAAGTGCCAAGCTGGATAGCTGAGAAACTGAATATCAATAAAACATTACTTCCAGATAGACAAAAGCTAGAACAGTTCTTGGAAGAGAAAGGGAAGCAACAAAACGAAATGCAACAAGCTGAGATAGGAGTGTTACAAAATGAGCAACGAAATGCAGCAGCAACAGGGTGATAGTTACTTCGAAGGCCATCCAACAGGAATGGAGGAACAGGCTAAGAAGATGCACGAAGAGATGATGAGAGCGCGTACCGAAATGGAGCGCATATGCTATGAAGTCTTGGAGGTTAATCCAGATGGTCAAAACCTATGGAAAAAGATTGAAGAGCAATTCTTAATCCCTAATCTATGTTCGCCACGTAGTGCCTCGTTCAAAGAAGAGGTTATCTACTTTGAAGGCTTTAGGGAAGCCTTTAGGCATATCAAGGCGTTAGCTTTGAATCACAAGAAACGGATATTAGGGGGTTAATAATGACTGATTCCACAACTGATATTTGGTGGGTAGATGAAGGTGTGGCGGGGCAAGGACCCCGTCCAGACTATCTACAACCAAAATACAAGAGCCTAGCTGAACAAGCCAAGGCTTATAATGAAGCACGAAAATCGTTAGGGGCAATGACTGGTGCGCCAGACGAGTACGTTCTGGACGAGTTCCAGAATGATTTAGACCCAGCCAACCCGCACATCGCAGAATACCTGAAGTACGCAAGGGAAGCACGCTTCAGCCAAGAGGCGGTGTCACGGTCTATTAAGGCATTCGTAGACTATGAAAAGTCCATGATGCCTGATGAGAACCAAGAGGTTGCAAAGTTAGGACCTGATGGCCAAAAGAAGCGGGGCATCATTGACCAGTGGGCCAAGAACTCTCTAAGTGAGGAAGCCCAAAAGACCTACGAGATTCTACCTAAGTCAGCCGAGGTCTTAAAGTTTATGGATGAGTTGCGTCAAAAGTCTATTGCGATGGGTTCTAACCCGCCATTGGCCGCAACCAACAGCACAACGTTTAAGCCATTGACTGAGGCTGAGGTGCGTCAAGAGATGCGAGACAATTATGACAAGTATCAATCCAATCCCGGGTATCGAGAAGAGATACGACGGAAACTTGAACAAGTTATGGGAGTGAACTAGCCTTAAGTTAAGTGTTGCATAACACATTGCTACCTTGACGGCTTAGCCCGGGAAACCGCTACCTAATGCCTAGAGCCCGATGATGAAAAGCAAAACTCAAAAGTAATTTTGGTTTTATTTATCTAGGAGGCTCTAGCCATGTCCTTATCATTAACGAACGTCCAACAAACCGAGTTCGATGAACTCGTAAAGATTGAATACCGCTCACGCGGCTTTCTATTAAGAGATACCATTCGTTTAAGAACAGACGTAATTGGTAACACAGTTCAGTTCAGACGTGTTGGTCAAGTAATTGCCAACCCAGTCGGTTACCAGAACGTAATCAATATCCAAGACCCAGGCTTTGTTGCTTTAACTGCAACGTTGCAAAAATATGCAGCCGGCACGGGCGTGGATGAAATCCAAGACTTAACGGTTAACTTCGATACCAAACGCGAACTCGCAATGATCGTTGCAATGGCTGTTGGTCGTCGTTCAGACCAAATCGTTATCAACGCTGTAAACGCTGGTGCGGGTACAACGATTGTTAACGGTGGCACGAACATGACGTATCAAAAACACAGAACTGTATTACAGTTCTTTGAAGCGAATGCAGTGCCAGTCGGTGAACGATTCCTAGCAATCAGCGCTAACGGTCTTAGAAACTTATTGTTCGATGACCACTACACAAGTCGCTTTTTCACAAGCAACGATTCTGTTGTGGACGGGCAACTCAATTACAAGGAGGTACTCTCCACAAATGTTCGTACCATTCCTGACATGACTGAAGGCGGCTTACCGCTCGCTGGTACCATCCGAAACAACTTAGCTTGGCACAAGATGTCAACTGGTATGGGTATCGGACAAGATATGCGCGTTGAAATCCACTACTTACCACAGCAAACAACCTGGTTCATTAACGGCTTGTTCTTTGCGGGTGCTGTAGTTGTGGACCCCAGAGGCGCCTTCATCATCCAATGTGACGAATCAGTGAACAACTAAGGAGCGACTACAATGGCTTTTTTACTACAGAAATGGACTCGAGTCAGCGCTTCAAATGCTACTGACTTCACTGTTGACTGGACTGTCACACCGGGCGTATTGCTCGTTAGTGAAGGTGGACCAAAAATCTTTACCTACAGCTCAACAACCGATACACAAGCAAACTTTGCCGCAGCTAACTACTTCAACTCGGTCAACCTAGATTTGCAAGCTGGTGATTATATATTCACCACTGACAATACCGGCGTTGGCCAAATCTATGAAGTAACAGTTGTTACATACGGTGCAACCGGTGTTGTAACGCTTGCTGCATTTGGTGCAGCGATTGGTATCATCGGTAACGCTAATATTAACAACAACAGCATTAATGCTGCGAAGCTTGTTAACAACAGCATTACCGATACGCAAATCCAGGCATTAGGTATCACCGCTGCATCAATTGCAAATAACACTTTGACGTCAACTCAGATTGCGCCATCGGTTATTCAATTTGCAACGGGTACGATTACTGCGGCTCAGTTCAACGGAATGAGCGCAGGTGGTGCAGCCGCACGCCCAATCGTTGCCGCACAAGGTGCTAACACATTGATCCGAATTCATGATTTCACAATGGAATTAGTGTTCGGAACTACTCAGTTCGCAGCCGGTGGTGCCGTTGGTCTCGAATACGGCACAACTGCATTGCTAGCAGGGCCAGCCGCTTCAGCAACTATCCCAGCTGCAAGTTTCACCGGTGCCGCAGCTAGTAGCGTCATGGGTGCATTAGGTGCTCTACCTGTAGCTTTAACCGCAGCTACAACCGTAAACGTTGGCGTGTTCATGTCCAACACTACTCAGGCATTTACAACTGGTGATAGTACTTTCAACTGGTATGTAAGTTACAGCGTCTATACGACAACCTAAAACTTGATATCCCATTCGGGGCAGCTTTATCCACTGCCCCGCTTTTTAGAGGTGCTATGCCATTAACTGAAGTTCAGATCATTTCCGGTGCGTTAATGAAGTTAGGCAAGAAGCCTATATCCGCGCTTGGACAAGATGATATGAGTATCGCGGCACAGCAACAGCTAGAACAGGTCTTGCCAACCAGGATTGCTCAAAACTCGTGGCGATTTGCCACACGCATTGTCCAGCTCGCCCAAAACGTATTACCGCCGCCTGTAAGCTATTGGCAGTACAGCTACCAGCTTCCAGGGGACTTCCTAAAATATATCCGTCAATATCCCATGAACTGGGCTTTTGAACTCTATAACAACAGCTTAATGTACTCGAATCTCAATGGGCCGATATTCATGGAATATTGCTATCTGCCTCAAATCACGGCTCTACCTGACTGGTTCACTCAGTATCTAATATGGGAAGTAGCGGCACAACTTGCCCTATCCAACGCCCAAAACGCACAATATGCGCCTTTCTGTATCGCTCAGCGGGATATAGAGTTGGCTAAAGCTATGGCCGCCGATGCACAGAATAGGCCACAAACCCCACTCGCTTCAAGTCCAATCATATCCAATCGCTTTGTTGGTACTTGGATAGGTGGATAATGCCATATGTTAACCTTGACCAGGCATGCTTCACCAACGGGGTATTAGACCCTAGAGCCTACGCCCGCACTGACTTCGATAAATACTATCGCTCTGTGAAGACCGCAATGAATTGCGTTGTTATTCCGCAAGGCGGCATCCAAAGAAGATTTGGGACAAGGTATATAGCAACACTAGACCCAAACATTAATCCATACACAAACCCTGAATACACAGAAATATCTACATTAACTTTTGATGATTCAGCTATTTATTTGTTGGTATGGCAGACCAATCAAACCGTTATATTCCTAGAAGACATATTGGTTGCAAGTTTTGCAACGCCATACAATAAAGAAGATATAGTTAACTTAAGATGGGCGCAGGTTAACGATCGCATCATCACCGCCAATCTAAACTTCAATCCATACCAATTGGTTCGTAGCGCAAATGCACCCAATGCAATTGTTGGATTAGGTGCAGCTCAAACTTTAACCATCACAACGCCCGGTGTTATTGGGCAAGTTTTACCCATTACGTTTAGCACAACCGGCGTACTGCCAACATCTAATCCACAAATATATGTAGGGCGAACTTACTATGCTCTGTTCATAACAACCACAACCATTCAAATTTATTCAACTGCTGATGCAGCTAAAAGCGGAGTAGGGTTTTACACATTCTCAGCGGCGGGCGTTACTAGCACAGTTAATATCCTAAACACTTGGACATTTACAGCCATAAATTTCATTGCAGAACCCGCTTTTGACTTCAATGGTGGGTATAGTGCCCTCACATTCACACCAAGCGCCACGAGCGGCACAGGCGTTACAATTACCGCCAGCGCCCCAATATTTACCGCCGCCATGGTTGGAGGCCTCTTCACCGGCAATGGCGGTATATTCAGAATACAAACATTTAATAGCACGACAGTTGTAACAGGGTTTACGATTCAGTCCTTTACCAACACAAATGCGATAATGGGTGCATTTGCTTTCTTGGGTGAACCAGCTTGGAGTACAGCACGTGGATGGCCAGTATGTGTTAGCTTTTTTCAGAATAGATTGGTCTTTGGTGGGTCACCTTCCATTCCTAACGGAGTATGGCTTAGTGCTGTTAATGTCGCTTATAACTTTGATGATTCCGAAACGTTAGCGAGCGATGCTATATCGTGGTATCCATCAGCCGCACAGACCAATGTTGTCCAAGCTCTAACGGCTGGTAAGACCCTAACAGTCCATACCAATACCGGCAACTACTTCACACCATTCGCTACAGAGCAACCATTAACTCCAACTAACTTTGTTTTAACTGAACAAAACAAAGATGGCACGAGCAATCTACAGCCTTTGTTCATTGATAATCAGATTATCTATGTCGATAAATCTGGCAATAATGTTAAGAATATGACGTGGGATATAGCCCAAAGTTCATATGTTTTGAACAATATATCCATAGCCAGCAGTTCTCTAATCATATCGCCTGTAGATATGGCAGCCTTCACAGACCCTAATTTTACCGATGGGTACTATGCAATGTTTGTAAACTCGGATGGCTCACTTGCTATCTTTCAAACATTAAGCGAACAGAACATAGCGGCTTGGACTAATGCTACAGCTCAATACACTTTTGATAACGTTACTTTTGGCTTCACAGGTGGCTTCAATCATATCACAAGCTCAATAGGGCGCGTGTTCTTTATTGTTGATAGACATTATTTGGTGCCTCAAGCGCCTGTTGCGATCACAGGGTTCAACGCGGTTAACAATACCTTACAAGCTAACGGACATGGATTAGAAATTGGTCACAGTAATATTATCTACTTTACAACTACAGGTGTATTACCACTAACTGTCCCTCCCATAAACACAACACAATACTTCTTTGCTAATGCAACAGACGCTAATAACTTTAGAGTATATGCGCTTCAATCTGATGCCGAATCTAACATAAACGCATTCACAATCATTAATGCTGGCAACAACTCAAACGTTATAGATAACGTGGATACTCACGCACAGTTTTTAGAAGAATTAGACTTTACGCTTAATACCGATGCGTCAACGACTGTTAACAACCTTAATAGTAATGTTATCAATAATGCGAATTATTTGAATGGTGATTTTGTAGGTGTGTTTGCTGACGGTGTATCACTTGGGAATATTCAAATATTTAATAATGTTCTTACGTTGCCAGTGGTATCCCAAAACGTAACCTATGGCATGCCATTTAACTCTACTATTCAATTTTTACCTATTGGTAATATTCCAGGTACGCCTAGCAACCTTTATAAGAGAAAACACATTCGTGGACTTTATATCAATTGCTACAACACGCTTGGAGCAACAATCCAAGGGTTTCCTATAATTATACCACAGCAGATACCAGCTCAATTGGGTCAGCCAGTTAGTGGGGTTTATGAATATAACATGATGGAGGATTGGGACTACACCCAATACAACATCACGATATCTCAAATGAATCCTCTACCGATGACCATCCTAGGTATCTCATACATATTGGAGTTAACCTAATGGCACTACCACTTTTTCTACTCGCAGCTCAAGCCGCTGGCATCGGTGCCAATATCTATAAGAATCGCAAAGAGCAAAGGTTCCTACGCAAACAAGAGAATATCATTAACAACTATGAAACTGATTTATCGGCCTTTGAACAAGCGTCAGACCTAAATAATGCTCAAGCATTATCGATTGCCCGTGAAGGTTATGGGATAGCTGATGAGAACTATAAGAATATGGAAGAGGCGCTTGGGATAGAAAAGAGCTTTTTGAAGACTAGAATGGAGCAAGAGGCGCTTGCGTTCACCGAAGCGAGCGCTATCAATAGTGAAGAGCTTAGAGGCGTATTATCGTCACAGAGGGCCATTATGGGCGCTAGAGGACAGGCGCAAGGGCAAGGGTCAGCTAGGGCCGTTCAAGAGGCTTCTATCCATGCTTACGGCGAGGATGAACGAGCAAGAGCTATAAGCCAGAACTTCAGGAACCTACAGTTGAAGGGTCAGGCGGCACTCTATGATGCTAAATCCAAAGCTAATGAACTAAATCGAGTAGCCGCTTATAATCAGGTGTCAGGCAATATAAATCAACTTAATGCTGCAAATCTGCAAACAAAGGCCGGTTTTGCTGGTACTAGAGCTGGATTAGCTGGTAAGCGTGGAGAGATTAAACAGTCTAGATCTCGCAGCAACATTGAGCTTTTTGGCAGCATATTGGGGCAGGTTCCGTTCTCAGAGATGAGTGGCATCTTCTTGAATCAGACCAATGTCGGTAGCAGTCCTGGCTATAACGGTACAAGACTCACTGAGGCACAACGCAATCGCTTGATAGGGAGGCTATAAATGGCTAGAGGCGATATCCCAGAATACAAGCGTAAGCAGGGCATAGAGACGCCGGGTGGTGAAATAGGTGCAGTACAGGCCGCTGAGACCATTAACCAGGCGCGTAGCAATGCCCAAGCCTCTAAGCAGAATCTAGCCGAGAGCCAGGGAAATTTAACCAAGGCAGGTGCTCAAAAGCTAGGGGCAGAGCAAGAGCTAGAGCTTGCTAAGCATGGCGCTACGGCTCATAAATTGAATATCAGTTCATTGATAGGTAGCGTGGGTTTACAGTTAGCTAATAGTGCGTCATTAGAGCGTGCTAAGCTTGCGGGCATTGAGGCGGCTAAGACTCGTGGACAGACATTCTTGCCAGCCATTAACCAGACAGATGCAGAGTTTAGAAAGTCATATCAACAAGAAGAATTCAATAGCGCTAAATATGAAGCGTCTAGTTTTTTAACCAAGATTGCAAGCACAGCATTGAATGATCCTAATCCTAACGCTAAGACATTAGAAACATATCAAGTGGCAGCAGCGAAGCAATTAAAACTTTATGTTGACCAAATAAATCCGGCCAATAGAAAAGACTTTGAACGGGATATTATGTCCACGTATCAAAATAGTTATTATCAAATAGCTAAACGTGTTGAAGACAATAACAGACGTTATCTGCAAGGAGCGCACGCCGCACAAGATGCTCAGCTTGCACAAGAAGTTCAAGACAACAATCTTGATGATAGAACAGAATCAGCACAGCAAAAGTTTGAAGAACGTTTGAACCATATCGATAACGTTGCTAAAAGTGATGGTTGGTCTGAAGATATGATTCTTAAAAAGAAGAATGAAGCGATAGCAGAATTTCAAACATCAAAGTTCCAAGGTGAATATAAAAAAGTAGTGGAGTCTGAAGGTGAAGAAGCGGGCGCTAAATATGTCGCAGAGCTTCGTAAGAATAAGCCTGAAGGTGTAACGCCGTCTCAGCATGAAGCTGTTGTGGCGAGCGTTGGACAATACGCCAATCAATATCAAGCCGCCGTTCAAAACCAACAACAGTTTGCATATGCACAAGCTAAGGTTGAAGCAACACAAGGAACGCTAACACCACAAAAGCTCGAGCAATACAAAGCTGAAATGGGCGATACATTTGCCCTTAAGCTAGATTTGGATATTGCTAAGCTTAATCTTAAGAAAGAAAAGCTATTAACCGATACGACATTCATAAACTCTAACCTTGGTAGCCCAGCGATACTAGCAAACATTCCCGACAAAGGTATCAATGCATGGTATGGCGAGCAAGTTAAGAATGTAGAAGCGCAAACAGGGCAGCCCGCTACTATGCAACAAAGGGCCATGATTGCTGAAAATATACAAAGGGAAATACCTGACTTTAAAGAACAGATCACATCTTTAGCCAAGTCTGGCAATATCCAGAATATTGGTCAAGCGGCTAAGGCGTATGACTATTTAGCTCAGAATAATCCCTTGGCATTAAACGGTGTTGATGCCAAGGTCTCTAAAGCGCTTAAAGATTACTCTAGTGGCGCTAAGGGCGGCATGGCTGAAAAAGATTTGCTTCCTGTGATTCAAGAAGCTTTAAAGCCTGTTCCGGCGGCCGAGTATTCGCAGCGTGTAGAGAGCTATAAGGATATCCGTAAAGAACTCGGATGGAATAAGCCTGAAAAGCAATTGAGTGACATAGCAGACCTTACAGGCTTTGAGAAAGGGGCGGTCTCTGATGGGATGCTTTATGCCTATAACTCCGACTTTGAATCCTATTACTTACAAACAGGCGATGTCGATTTAGCCAAGCAACAAGCCGCCATGGCCATTCAATCTACCTATAGTGAAGAAGATATCAATGGCTTTAAGCAAGTCATGTTTGCGGGGCCTTCTAAGTTCTACAACATAGGTGGACAAGGAATAAGTTACCTTAAGCTTCAAATGTATTCCGATGCTAAAAGTCTTGCTGAAAAGAGCAAGGAAGCTTTTAAGGGCGGTCATACAAGTTGGTATTACGAAATAGAATCACGCCCTATAGAAGAGCACGTCATTAAATCAGCCAAAGAGCATGGCGGAGCTGTTGAGAAATTCGAGCCATCTAGAATAATTGCATCGGGTGAAAAGCGTATCGCCATCAAAAAAGTATTTGCAGATGGTAAAGTAAGCAATGGTTTCTTAGCTATCAATAGTGACAATGCAACTGGGATGCCCGCTGAAGGCAATATGCCTGATTATGGTTTCTACATGGTTAATTCAAACGGTAAGTATGAATCAATCAATATTCCTGGCAGTGTAGCTCAAGCAAGATTTAAGCCTGATACAAAGCCTTTAACAGAACATTATAAAAAGAAAAATGAAGACCACGTTCGTCGCATGCGTGAAGTTGATAAGTTCAGAGCTGATTTAGATTTACGCAGACTGACATCCACGCCGAGGGACTTCTAATGGCAGACGATAAAGAGCATGATGTCCTTCAAGAGTTTGAGAAACCTAAAGTAGGTTATAACAGAATTCAGTTCCCAGAACAGAATACAGAGAAACCAACCTTTACTGAAACCTTTGGTGCAGTGTGGAATAATAACGATATCGTTAATATTGTCGGTGCCGCTGGCAAAGCTTTTAAGAATAACTTTTTAGCACAAAGCCAAGATGACGATTTTGATTATTATGCTGAAGATCACTACGCCGGCATCCCAGTCCCTTACCAAGAAAAGATAGCCAATGCTGTAGCTACAGGGAACTCCAAAGAAGTCCAAAAGGCTAGACAAGGGGTGTTTGATGACTTGCGAGACCAAGACATCCTAGGCCGGTCTGGCTTCGTTGGTGGGGCATTGTCATTGGCTTCAGGGATAATATCACCTACGACATTAATACCCCTAGGGGCATCAATCAAATATGCCCAGGCTGGCAAAGGGTTCGTATCAGGCGTCAAGCAGATAGTACCCACAGCAGTTGTTTCTAGCATGGTATCTAGAACAGCTGAATCTATGAACCATGAGGCCTTTGGGGCCAAAGAATGGTTTGAAGGAGTCATGCTTGATTCTGTCCTAAATAGCGGAATTGCCGGCCTTGTAGGTCTTAAAGGAATGTGGACAGCCAAAGGTATCCAAAAGGTTCAAGGCTCGCTCACGGCTCATTTTGACGACGTAGACATCAAGATTAAGACCGGACCTAAAGGCGAGTTCGAAGGCTATCAGGCCATGTCGAACAATGGCTCAGCAAGTGCGGCCAGAACACAGACCGTTCAAACTCTTCTAGATAATGGCATAGCGGGCGTTGGTGAGAACTATTTCTTCAAGAAAGCTTTTAGTTTATCCCCAGTTGTTAAGGGGCTCACAAGCCAATTTAATACTATTCGTCAATTAACTAACCGCATGTATAGGCATAATCTAGTTACGGGTGCAATTGAAAAGGGTCATATTGAGAATGTTGCTACAGCACAAGATATCCATATGGATTACAAAGGATTGTCCGATGCAGTCCAGGTAGACATTAAGAATGCCTGGATTGGTTACGTAGGCATAGATAGTGGCATCGTTAAAGGGCCTAGAGCCTGGTCTGAGGCTAAGAAGAAAGGTCTATTATCTGAGCAGGACTTCAGGTCTGAAATTGCCGTAGCAATGAGAAATGGGGACAAACATGCCACCCCTGAAGTCGCAGCCCAGGCACAGAATATACGAAAACATGTCTATGAGCCAATGTTTAATAAGCTTGTGGAATTGGGCCGGCTCGATCCAAATATAGAAGTCGCAACAGCTATTAGTTATTTGAATCGTGTATATGATAAGAGTATTGTCACCGCGCATTATGATGATTTTATTGATGTCGGCGTAGAACATTTTATGGACTGCAATAGATTAATAGGTGCACATACTGCACCCATTACCATTGCAGATGGTCGTATTAAAGAGTTGCGCGCACAGCTAAAGCAAAAAGGATTAACTCCAGAGGTTAAGAATAAATCTAGAGCTGAGTTAGAATCAATTATAAAAGAACGGGATACCAAGAGAGAAGAGCTTCAAAAGCTAATTGATGAAGGTAAGATCCCCTTAAAGCTTTTAACGGGTCGCGATGAATTATCCCCAGCCCTTAGGGATGAGTTCGCAGCTATTACAGAGCCAGTAACAAAGGCATCTAAAGAGTTAAAAGAGGCGCAAGAGCAATTAATAAAATTAGGCACTGTTGGTAACTTTAAAAACTTTGCAGATATTGAACTACAAAATATATCCGAAAAAGTTATTGGGGAAGCATTAAAAGATATACATGTTTTAGGCAAGAAGGGAACACTTGCTAAGATGCAATCTGATTTTAATGAGTCGCTTAAATTATATAAAGAAAAGAAAGAGTCTCTTAAGACGTTGAAGGAAAAGCTAGATAAGGTTAGTTCCGAATCTGAACGAATGCATACATCTAGCACAAAGAAAGTTAAAGAAACTTTAGCTAAAGAATATGAGAAAGCAAAGACGACAGTCCTCACCTATGAAAGAGAGAAGATAGCTAGAAAGCAAGTTATCAATGAACTACGGGAAGTTCTAAAAGGGAAACTATTTTCACCTGAAGAAATTGAAGCTGTGGTCAAGGAAGGTCAAAAGGCATCCAAGGGTGTTACAAGAGAAAGTGTTAAGGCTCAGCAAGCCAGAACTTCACAAGCGCGAACCATTGTTAAAAACAAAAGGACACAAGTAAAGTTTGCCGAAGAGCAGTTACAAAGCAAATTAATTCAAGATGAAGTATCTGAAGAACTATTCTACATGACCAAAAAAGGAAAGTTAAAATTAATCAACCCAGAAAAGAAACCATGGTTCCGAAAACCAATTAAAGATACCGACATACGAACACTAGCTAAAGAAGTGGCTGACACTATCCTTGAGGAGAATGAAGAGCAGATGGCTGGCCGCATATTCGGGCAGGTTTCAAAAGGTGGGTCTGCTAATCCATTGAAGGAACGTTCTTATCTAATTGAAGATGAAAAGATTCAGAAGTTTTTAGTCAATGATGTTAATGTCCTAATGGATAACTATGCCAACGGATTGGGTAAGGTCATCGGTCTTGATGAGATGTATAAAAAGTATGCGCTCAATCCTAAGGATGGTAAGCAGTCATTAGTCAAATCATTGCGTGAAGAATATGACGGTATGCGTCAAAATGTTTTGAATACTCCAGACTCGCCCGAACGAACAAAAGAATTATTGGCATTAAAGAAAGAATTCGAATCTGCTGAAAACTTTATGGCAGATATGTACAAAGTCTTTATGGGTAATTATGTTGACTTGCGCTCACCTGAAAAGAGAACAACCACAGCACTTAGGAATTACTTTGTATCTACACAGCTTGGTGGATTATTAATAACATCACTGACTGATACTGTTCTACCTTTATTTAGATTTGGTTTTCTAGAGTATCTAGAGGAAGGTGTAGTTCCTGTCTTAAAGAACTTTAAAAAACTTATGATAGATGGCGGTGCACAGCGCGCCGACTTTGGTGATGCTCGTGTGGCACTTGAAACCGCCCTTGGTGGCATGATGGATGAGAAATGGGGTTCTGGCACTCAGTATCAACCAAAGACTGCCTGGGAACGTATACCTAAGAACCTGGCTCAGCTATCAGGCAACTTAAACTTTTCTAATCAGTTCTCAGATATCACTCAGACCATGGTAGCCATGGCGTCTCAGTCAAAGACCTTAAGAGAGCTAGAGCAGTTTGTTACAACCGGGAAACTAGACCAAAAGCAATTAGAACGATTTGGGAAGTTAGCCTTAGACCCAGGCGAGTGGGGCACAAGAATAATAAATCAGGTTAAAAAATATGGGGAAAATGTAGAAGGCTCTTGGATTGCTAATACACGTAATTGGAGTGATATAGATGCGGCACAAGCATTTCGGATCGCTTTAAACAGAGACGTTAAGGCATCCCTTAGCATCCAGAATTCATTCGATATGCCTATGTGGTTTAGAAAGCCTGTCATAGATTGCATTACCCAATATATGTCTTGGGGTTTTGGGGCAACCAACAATCTAGCTATTCCATTGCTACAAAGATTTGATGCCGAAAAGGCAGTAGGTCTATTTGCGGTTATGTCATTGGGTGCATTCATTGGGCCGTTAAGACAGCTGGCTTCAGGTCGAGAAGTAGATTTAAGTGCAGGCGCGCTTATGGGTGGAGCTCTATTTGATTCAGGCATCCTGGGGCACAACGGCGATATTATGTCTAAACTTAATTCAATGCTACGTATTCCTTATTTGGAACATCTAAAGCAAGACAAGTATCGAATGAAGACGCCTTGGCAAATATTGGGCGGACCATTAGGGGGAACATTAGAATCAGCTCAGCGCATGGTTAACATGTTTTTGAGTGGTGAGATAAATCAAAATGATATGGCTCGAGGGATAAAGTTATTGCCGTACGCAGACAATGTGTTGTTACGACGACCAATGTCTACGTTACTTAAGAATTCTGGATTACCAGAAACCGCGGGAGAAGCTCGCGCCCTTAAAGGAGAATAGAGATGCCATCACTACCGATTACTAATGTGACACCACGAATACAATACATTGCCGTCGGCGGTCAAACCGTATTCAATGTACCATTCATATTCTTTGCGAATACAGACTTGGTTGTATTCGATACTCCTAATGGAACAGTTGCAAATGATATTGCAAACCTACTTATACTTACAACAAATTATACAGTTACTCAAAATCCCGTAACGCTTGTAGGAACTATAACCTTAAACGTTCCAGCCAACGCAGGTGATATCATAACCATTGTTCGTAACACTCCTTATCAAAGATTAGGTTTCTACATTCCAGGCTTCGGCAACTTTACACCTGATGCTGTCAACACTGACTTTGAAACTGAAGTGTTAATGATTCAACAAAATTATATGTACGATACAACTGTGATGCCAAGATACAATCTATCAGCGTCACCCATTGTACCGAATGATACCGTGTTGCCTGTCCTTGGCGCTAACCAAATGTGGGCAAAGAATTCAACCAACACAGGTTTTGTTGCTACAAATATTCCAGGTGGCACCGCAGTCCTTCCAACGATTGCTAATACCTTAGCAATATTTGTAGATACGATTGGAACGATAGCAAGCCTAGCAACCTTGGCAAGCTCTGCATTATTAACTAACGGCGCCGGAGTTCCAGCGTGGGTTGCATATACTGGAACTGGCTCACCCGTATTAAATACATCTCCAACATTAGTAACGCCGATATTAGGAACCCCTACTAGTGGAACCTTGACTAATTGCACAGGACTACCTTTAACAACAGGCGTCACAGGGATACTCCCGTCGGCTAACGGTGGTACTGGCATTAATAACGGAGCAAACACTTTAACGCTTGCTGGCTCTTTAGCAACTGTTGGTGCCTTCGGTGTTACATTTAACTTTACAGCTGGAACCAATGTAACATTCCCAACAAGCGGAACATTAAGCACAACCGTTGGAACCGTAACAAACGTTACTGCATCGGCACCACTTGCTTCAAGTGGCGGCGCAACTCCTAATATAACTTTAAACAGTGTTGTACCTTTGAACCTAGGCGGAACTAATGCAGCATTGGTGGCCAGCATTGGTGGAATAGTTTATTCAACAGCGAGCGCATTTGCTGTTCTTGGTGGAACGGCAACAGCAGGACAAATGCTTCAGTCCGGAGCAAGTGCGGCACCTACTTGGTCAATATCAACTTATCCATCTACTAACGCAATCAATACTTTACTATATGCATCATCCGCAAATGTTATGTCAGCGCTCGCCACTGTTAACAGCGCCGGGTTATTGACTTCTGCTGGCGGTGTACCAGGATGGGTTGCATACACAGGAACTGGAGCGCCCGTGCTTGGAACATCACCAACAATCACAACACCAAATATTGTTGGTGTGAGCAATTCTTCGAATGCTGCGGCTGGTTCGGTAGGAGAATATGTTACAAGCAATATTCCAGTTGGTAGCGCTACAAGCTTATCAAGTGGAGCTGCTAAAAATATAACTTCAATAAGTTTAACAGCAGGTGATTGGGATGTTTTTGGTAATGTAGCAATAAATCCTAGTGCTGCGGTATTAACAGCCGTTTATGCTTGGACTAGCACATCATCGGCAACATTGCCCGATGTTTCTAACTTCAATTATGAATCAGGACCTACCGCCACTAATGGAGGTTGCGGTATTCAAGCGCCTTATTTACGAGTTAGCGTTAACGCGCCAACAACGGTTTACTTATCGGCACAGGCAGCATTTGCTACAGGCACTTGTACTGGATGTGGAACAATATCAGCTAGACGAGTTCGATAATAATCCCAGTAATTATCAGTGGTATTTGTTACGGAACGATACTATACTGATAATTTCAAGGAAATTATTTATGTCATTAGTAAGCACAATAACCGTTGATTTGTCAGCCAACACCGTAACACTAAATTGTACAGATAGCAGCACATTGGTTGAAAACATAGTATTTAATTTATCCGCAAATACCGTTACATTTTCAATAACCCCAGGGGTTACAATATCTGATATTGATTTTGATGTCTTTACAGCTCAGATAAAAGTATTTCAAACGGCAATATTATCTAACTTTAATGTTAATCAATTTCAGACTTCACCATTCACTAAAACACAGGTAATAGAGGCTTTTGTTTCATTTGTAGCTGAATGGATATTACAGATCGGTATTAATAGTGCAGCTAATTTCATAAGCTACACAGCCGCACAAGGGACAAGCCAGGTTACATTTAATGCTAGAGGAACGGCACAAACTCTAAACTTCAGCGAATGGATGATGGTTTATCCTGCTTTGAACCATTACCAGGTATCAGTTGGTAACTATCTTGGTTG
>Ga0210385_10000409_pt1 | contig 32523 bp, 26 predicted proteins | sample IncBWH26OmetaG_FD_160107 | JGI IMG/M metagenome (GOLD analysis project Ga0210385, IMG submission 160107) | Forest soil microbial communities from Barre Woods Harvard Forest LTER site, Petersham, Massachusetts, United States - Inc-BW-H-26-O ...
CGGCAGGCAGGTGGCGCTGGAGTTGCTGCACCATCGCTTTGCCGAGGACCAGGAGTTCGTCGAGCGCTTCCGTCGCGAGGCTTCGAGTGCCGCCGGCCTATCGCACCCCAACGTTGTCGCCGTGTTCGATCGGGGCGAGTGGGACGGTACCTACTACATAGCCATGGAGTATCTGCCCGGGCGCTCGCTGAAGGCGGTCGTGCGTGAGCATGGGCCCCTGTCGCCATCCGATGCGACCGACATCGTCGTACAGATCCTGCTTGCCGTCCGTTTCGCCCACCGTCGCGGGATCATCCACCGCGACATCAAGCCCCACAACGTGATCCTCGACGAGGAGGGACGTGCGAAGGTCACCGACTTCGGGATCGCGCGCGCCGGTGCCTCGGACATGACGCTGACCGGCTCGATCATGGGCACGGCGCAGTACCTCTCACCCGAGCAGGCCCAGGGACACGCCGTTAGCGAGACCTCCGACCTGTACGCGGTCGGCGTGGTTCTCTACGAGCTGCTGACCGGCAGCGTGCCCTTCGAGGGCGAGTCTGCCGTGACGATCGCGCTCAAGCAGGTCTCGGCGGAGCCGACCCCTCCCAGTCAGCGCAATCCCGAAGTGACGCCGGCGCTCGACGCGGTGGTGATGCGCTCGCTGGCCAAGGATCCGCTGGCGCGCTTTGCGAGTGCGGACGAGTTCATCGCCGCGCTGCAGCAGGCGCGCGAAGGCATCTCTCCGGCTCCAGCTCCGACCTTCAACGGCGCCCCGCCCACGCAGATGGCGGCAGCTGCCGCCCTGGTCGTGCCGCCGCTACCGCCGGAGGAGACGCACTCGCCCGAGGAGGATGCTCGCAAACGCAAGCGTGCGTGGTGGATCGCCGCCGGCGTGGCGGCGCTTACGATCGTGGCGGCAGTGCTGTTGTTGTTGCTCCTGCCCGGATCGAAGGCGGGCCGCGTGAACGTGCCGGAAGTGACGGGTGAGACGCAGCCGGCAGCGGTGACGTCGCTGCAGCGAGCCGGGCTGACGCCGGTGGTCTCGTTGACCTCCAACGCGGACGTCGCAAACGGGCTCGTCGTCGGCACCACACCTCCTCACGGGACGCTCGTCGCGAAGGGCTCGCACGTGAGCGTGTACGTGTCCTCAGGTCCGGAAACTCTGGGATTGCCTGACGTCATTCATAAGACGAGCGACGAAGCACTGAAGATCCTTCGCAAGAAGGGCTTCCGGCCGACTGTTCAGAACCAGTCGAGTAGCAGCGTCGAAAAGGGCTTGGTGATCTCTACCAATCCAGCCGCCGGCATCGAGGTGCAACACGGCAGCCCCGTCACGGTATACGTGTCCTCCGGCCCTCAGGAAGCCAGTGTGCCTGAAGTGACGGGCGAATCGCAGGCCGCGGCGACGGCGGCGCTTGCGGCCGTCGGATTGAAAGAGACAGTGATCAAGCGTGAAGTGGCCGAACCAACGCCTGGCACCGTGATCTCGCAGTCCCCGGCGGCGGGCGCGTCGTTGCGGGTAGGAGGACAGGTGACGATCATGGTGGCGCAAGCGCTCAAGCAGGCGGTCGTGCCCTCGCTCGTCGGCCAAAGCGAAGCGCAGGCGGTCGCTACGCTCACCGCCGCCGACCTGACTTCGCATACCGTGCAGCGCACCGTCACCGAACCGAGCAAGGTGGGGACAGTCGTGCAGCAGAGCCCGGCTGCCGGCCACAAGTTGTCCAAGGGCGGCGAAGTGACGATTGCCGTTGGCGTGCTCGCTCAGCAGACCACCTCGACCTCGACCACTACCACCACCCCGACAACTCCGACCACGCCGGCGACGCCCGCGCCCGCCGCCGGGACGCCACCCGCCAACGGATAGTGCTGTCGCCAAGTCTGTGCACGGCCGTCGCGCGCGCCGGCGCGACGACTTGGACACGCTAGGTCCAAGTCGTTTCGGCCACAGGGTCGCGCGCGGCGGCTCCACTGCTACTTGAACAGAGTGATCTCAGAGATCTGCGCGGTTTCGCTGTGCGGAGGCAACTGGACGATCCAGACCAAGTAGTAGCGGTAGACCGAGTGCGCCGGGTTGATCGCGATCGTCGTGCGCGCGCCGATCGTGCGTGGCGGAGCCAGTTGTGTCCAGCCGAGTGCGGTGAGGTTCTCGCCGCTGTTGGCCGGGGTGGAGGTGGGCACACCGGTCGCGGCGTACATACCGGCTCGAAAACCTGGGGTGGGCGTCTGGATCTCGACCGCGCGCGCGGCCACGCCTGGGGCGGCGTTGAGCGAGACGCCGAGGCCTGGCTTGCCGAGGTTGCCTTCGATGTAGTGCTCGGTGCTCCACGAGGTCGTGAGATCGCCGTCGATGACGCTCGCCACGTCTTCGGCGTGTTCTGGCCCGGTGCCGAACGGGTTGTACGAGCTGGCCGCTTCCTGTTTGAGCACGACAGGCGTGACGCCTGCGCTCGAGTGCACGTCCGGTGCCACCCCCGTGCCGCTGTGCGTGTGGCCCGCCAGTGCGACCAGCACGAGCGCGACGATCGCCGCGAGCAGTGCCAGCGAGATCGCCCAGCGTGCTGGGTGGCGCAGGCGCCATGGCAGCAGACGCCTGGCCGGCGAGTGCAGGGTGCGCAGGACCGCGGTGACCTCGCCTGTCGTCTGCCCGGAGCGAGCCGTCTCGATCGCCAGGGCCTCCTCCATGTCGGCGATCATGGCTGCCATGCCTGGATAGCGCCGCTCGAGATCCTTGGCGGTGGCGCGTTCGACGACGGCAGCGGTCGCCGCCGAGACCTCCGGACGTGCCAGCTGCACGTCCGGGACCTCCTCGCGCACGTGCATCATCGCAACCGCCACCGGCGAGGAGCCTTTGAACGGCACACCGCCGGTCAGCATCTCGTAGAGGACCACGCCGAGCGAGTAAACGTCTGACTGGCCGGTGACCGGTTGCCCGAGCGCCTGCTCCGGGGAGACGTAGTCGGTGGTGCCGAGCACGCGTCCGTCCATCGTCAGCCCTTCCTCCGTCAGCGTGCGTGCGATGCCGAAGTCGGTGATCTTCGCGCCGCCCTCTACGCCGAGCAGGATGTTCTGCGGCTTGACGTCGCGGTGGACGATCTCCTGTAGGTGCGCGGCGCCGAGCGCGCGGGCTATCTCGATCCCGTAGGCGAGCGCCGTGGGCACGTCCAGCGGCGCGTCGCGGCGGATCAGATCCTTGAGCGTCTCGCCGGCGACGTGCTCGAGCACGATGTATGGAGTTCCGCTGCCCTCGCCGTCCGCCGCCCCCGTACTATCGCCGACGTCCCACTCGCCCGCGTCGATCACGGTCACGATGTGCGGGTGGTTGAGCTGCGCCACGGCGCGCGCCTCGCGCCGAAAGCGCTCGAGCTGCCCCGAGTCCGATGCGATCTCGCGGTGCATCAGCTTGATCGCGACCTCGCGTTCGAGCACGGTGTCGAACGCGCGGTAGACGGTACTCATACCGCCGTGCCCAATCTGCTCGTCGAGGCGGTAGCGACCGCCGAGTGTGGTGCCAAGGATGGCGCTGTTCACGATTTGAGCCTCGAATGCCTGAGTATGCCAACGCTCGCTCGGGGGAGTGCGAGCTGCCTACCTTTTGGGAATTGAATGGCGTGCTAACAGGTGTTATCGCGCATGTGTCGGATCACATACGCCGCTAGTACACCTCTGTAGGCGATACAGGCCGGTAGCAGACGCGCGCGCCTGCGTCGATTGAGTGCCTTCGAGCTGGCGAGCGTCGACAGGAATGCGCTCGTCGCGCCCACGGCCAGCACCATCGCTGTTTTGCGTGGCCTGTCTGCTCGTGCCTGCTGGTATGCCAGGCGCCTGCCCTGTAGCAAGGTGGCGCCGGCAATCACCGGCAGTCCCACCGTCCAGGAGAGTTGGTCTGCATCCTGGCGCGAGAAGCCGCGTGCGCTGGCGGCGGCCAAGGTTGCCCCGCTGCGCGACACGCCCGGGATCAGGGCCAGCGCTTGAGCCACTCCCAGTGCCAGCCCGTCGCTTGCGGTTGGCCGTGTGACGTCGATCTCCGCAGGGGCTGTGTTGCTCCCAAAATGGCGATGCCCCCCGCGCGCACGCGGGGCATGCCACTTTTTGTAGACCTCAGCGCTCCCCATCGCGGCCGATCCGGCCAGCAAGCCGGCGACGATCTTGGCTGGGGTTCCCAGTCTTTGCTCGATCTGTCCGCCCAGCACATAGCCGGCCACGGCCGGCGGCGCCAACGCCGCGACCAGGAATCCTCGCCTCATGCATTGGCGCTCGTGCGGCGGACGTAGGAGCAGCGCGAGCGCTGTGCCCGTGTGTAGCGCCACCTCGAAGGACTTGCGCAACCTTGGGTCGAGTTCCCCGTAAGGCCAGCCGGCCAGCCAGGGGACGAGCGTGGTATGCGCCGAAGAGGAGATCGGCAGCAGCTCGGTTGGGCCGTGCAACAGGCCGAGGATCGCCGCGTGGCGCAAAGGCAGCTCACGCATGGAGCCCGGCATCCTGGCGCGCCTCAACTGACGTCGGCCGCAGGCTCGCTCTCCTCGGCCACTGTGGCCGGCGGCCGCGAGCGGCGCCACACTACTGCGTAGACAATCCCCACGACAATCAGCAGGACGATCGCGTAGTCCAGGTACTCAAAGCCTTTGCGCACGGTCGTCCAGTCGCTGCCGAGCGCGTGACCTGCGAACGCCAGCGCCAGCACCCAAGGGATCGTGCCGAGCAGCGAGAACAGCGTGAAGCGCCCGAGTGGCATGCGCGCGACGCCCGCTGGGAGCGACACGAAGGCGCGCACGAGCGGGACCATGCGCCCGAACAGCACCGTCTGCTCGCCGTAGCGCTGGAAGAAGCGATCTGCCCGCTGTATCTGAGCGGGCCCCATGTGCAGCTTGGCGCCATGGCGTTCGAGCAGCTCCAGGCGCCCTGCGCGCCCGACGCCGTAGGCGATCCACGAGCCGACCATGGTGCCGAGCAGTCCCGCCAGCACGACGCCGGTCATCGTCATGTGGTGCTGCGCCGCGCTTTGCGTTGGGTCCGCGACGGCAAAGCCGGCGAACAGCATCACCACCTCGGAGGGGATCGGGATGCAGGCGCTCGAGATCGCCATCAACGCGAAGATCCCCGGCAGCCCGGCGTCGCGCACGAAGTGCGCGATCAAGTTGACCAAAGATTCTGAGATCGAGGCGAGGACGAGCACGTGGGCCATGTGCCCGCAACGATACCTGTCGTTTGTGCGTCCGCCACCGCACCCGCACAGTCCAGCTCTGCCGGCAGAGCACGGCCGCCCTTGCGGGCGCTAGCGTGCTCCAGCGATGCGTGTATGGATCGACCTCACCAACAGCCCACACGTGCTTGTCATGCGCCCCGTGATCGAGCTGCTGCGCGCCGATGGTCACGAAGTGCGAGTGACCGCGCGTGACTTCGCACAGACGCTGCAGTTGCTTGATCGTTTTGCGATCGACCACACGGCGATCGGGCGTCACAGGGGCGAGCGCCTTGCGGACAAGGCCGTGGGGCTCTTCAGCCGCTCCTCAGCGCTCGTGCGCTGGGCGCGGGGAGAGTCGCGGGGCTCGGCGGCGGCTCGCCCGACTGGCACGTCTACGGGCAGCGCTCGCACCGCCGGGCGTTTCGACATCGCGCTCGGCCACGGTTCGAACGACATCAGTGTCGCGGCTCGGTTGCTAGGAATTCCCTGCTCGACGACGTTCGATTACGAGTGGGCGGCGGTTCAGCACCACGTCAACTGTCGCCTTGCGCAGGCGGTGGTCGTGCCCAACGCGATTCCGCCCGAACGTTTGGATCGTTACGGGGCCAAGGGCAAGATCCACGCCTATGAGGGGCTCAAGGAGGAGTATTACCTCGCCGACTTCGAGCCTGACGAGTCAGTGCTCGGCGAGCTTGCGATCGACCGCGGGAGGCCACTTGTGGTGGTCAGGACCCCTCCCGAGGTGTCACTGTACCACCGCTTCGAAAACGACCTGTTTGCCGACGTGCTCGCGCGTCTACGCGAGGCTGCGCGAGAACAGGGGGTGCAGTCCGTCGTGCTGCCAAGAACCGCAGACCAGCGTGCGCAGCTGCGCGCCGTTGAGGGCTTTACCGTGCCCGAGCAGGCCATCGACGCCCAGTCTCTGATCGCTTTTGCCGATCTGGTGATCTCGGCTGGAGGCACGATGAACCGCGAGGCTGTGGCGCTCGGCACGCCCGTCTACACCACCTTCGAGGGACGCCTCGGGGCGGTCGATGAGCGCCTGATCGGCGAAGGTCGTCTGCTCAAGCTGGGGAACGTGGAGCAGCTCGACCTGGCCAAGCGCGACTCTGCGAATGTCGCAAATCGCGTCCGCCGCGATCCCCGGCGGCTGGTGGAGTTGTTGCTCTCGCCACTTACGGGGGTGTCTCGGTAGATCTGCACGCCTGCTACGGCCGATTGCCTTCGCGATGCTGCGTCCTCGGGGCTCGACTTGGCGCTGCCAAGTCTTCGCCCCTGCGTCCTTGCCTCGCTCGACACTCGACCGCATCAGCCGCACATCTCTACCAAGACACCCCCTTCGCCCTGAGAGGCCCTAGAATCAAGGCCAATGCGCCGACGGATCAGTGCGCCGGCCTTGTCCCTGACCCGGCACTCGCTACCGAGGCTCGCGCTCGACGGCGCGCTCGTCGCGCTTGCCTATTGGCTGGCGTGGGAGTTGCGCTTCGACAATGGGCCTCAAGGTCGCTACGAGAAGCTGTTTGAACGGACCGTCTGGTGGGTGCTTGCCGGCAGCCTCGTAGTGCTGCTGCTCTCGCGGGTCTACCAGCGCCGCTGGCGATACTCGGGCCAGCGCGACTACGAGGCCGTAGCGCGCGCGGTGCTCGCGATCGTGTTGCTCACCGTGGTGGCAGTAGCCGTCGTGCGCCCTGTCCAGATCCCCCATCTGATCGCCCACGGCGCCACCGCCGCGGATCGGTCCAGCTCGACCAGTGGTACCACCGCCGTCGAGTTGCCCGACGGCGTGATCGTCCTCTTCTTCCTGCTCTCGCTGCTGCTCCTGATCGGGGTGCGTGTGATCGCGCGCAGCCTGTACGAGCGACGCCCCCTGGGGGCCTTTCGTGCCGGGGGGCGTAGCGAGCGCAATGTCTTGATCGTCGGCGCGGGCGACGGCGGGCGTCTTGTGTTGCGCGAGATCCTGCGCAATCGCGAGCTCGGGTTGCAGCCCGTCGGCTTCCTCGACGACGACGCACGCAAGCACGGCCTGCGTATCGATGGCGTGCGGGTGCGCGGGGATACCGAGGGCGATCTGCCGCGCATCCTCGAGGAGTCAGAGCCCGACGAAGTGATCATCGCGATCCCCTCCGCTCCTGGCTCGACACGTGCGCGCGTTGTGCGCGAATGTCGCAAGCGCTCGATCGCGGTGCGCACGTTGCCGACCGTCTTCGAGCTCCTGCAGGATCAAACCTCGCCCACTGGGATCTCGCGTCAGGTGCGTGAGGTGCGTGTCGAGGACGTGCTCGGGCGGGAGCCCGTCTTGATGGAGCTCGATCGCGTCGGCGCCTACCTGGCAGGCGAGACGGTGCTGGTAACCGGCGCCGGCGGCTCGATCGGCTCGGAGCTGTGCCGCCAGATCGCGCGCGTCGGGCCGCGACGGATCGTGCTGCTCGACCATGCCGAGGACAACCTCTTTCAGATTCAGCGCGAGCTGCAGGACGAGCGCCACGTGCAGTCTTCGGTCTTGGCCGCGGTACTGGCCGACTGCAAGGAGGACGAGCGCATGCGCGAGATATTCGCCGAGCATCGTCCCACGGTCGTGTTCCACGCCGCCGCCTACAAGCACGTGGGCCTGATGGAGTCAAACCCTGTCGAGGCGGTGCGCAACAACGCAATGGCCACACGTGTGGTGGCCCATGTCGCCGGGGAGATGGGAGTCGGTCGCTTCGTGCTCGTGTCCACCGACAAGGCCGTCGCGCCGGCGACGGTGATGGGCGCCTCCAAGGCACTGGCGGAGTTCGCGCTGGAGGCCGCCACAGCCCGCTTTGCCGGCACTCGCTACGCGGCCGTGCGCTTTGGCAACGTGCTCGGCTCATCAGGCAGCGTCGTGCCGATCTTCCGCCGCCAGATCGAGCGCGGTGGCCCGGTCACCGTCACCGACGAGCGTATGACCCGCTACTTCATGACGATTCCCGAGGCGGTGCAGCTGATCATCCGCTCGGGCTCGCTGGTGTCCGACGGCGACCGCGGCGCGGACGTGTTCGTGCTGGACATGGGCGATCCCGTAAGGATCGTGGATCTGGCGCGCGCGATGATCGAGCTCTCGGGCCTGGACCCCGATCGCGACGTGGCCGTCGAGATCGTCGGGCGGCGCGCTGGCGAGAAGCTGCACGAGGAGCTGTTCAACCGCTACGAGCAGCCGCGCCCGACCAAGGCCGAGAAGATCATGCTCGCCGGGCGCGAGCCACTCTCGCCCGAGACGGTGGAAGCGATGTTCGACGAGATAAGGCTGCTGGTGTTCGAGGGCGACGCCGCCCGCCTTGCCGCAAAGGTGGCGGAGCTGTCGACCGTGCGCGCCGAGCTGTCAGACGTATCCGGACATAGCGCTCAGGGCGGGCCGCTTGGCTCCGGACATAGCACCCAGGGTGCTCCGCTCGGCTCGGGACACGGCGCTCAGGCGCCTGAGCCCCTCATAGACTCCCGGGAGCCATGAGTTCCCCTCGAAACGTGCGCACGCTGTGAACGCGCTGCCGCTTGCACTCTCGCTGACGAGCACCTTTACCAAGGTAGGCGCGATCGCCGGCTTCGCCGCGCTGTTGGGGATCGCACTGCTGTCTCTGCTGGCCTTCGCCCAGGCGCGCGAGATCAAGCGCTTGCGCGAGTGGGCAGGGCGCGCGCCCGAGCGTGCTGCCGAGATGGAGCAGCGCGTCAGCACCGAGGCGGCCGCTCGCATACAGCGCGCGGGAGCGCCGGTCGCCGCGGCTGTTGGGGGCGCCGGGGCGCGTGTGGTGCCGCGCAAGACGCCACTCGTCAGTGCGCCGGTGTCCACGGCGGTGAACGCCACGGTGGCGGCAGGGAAGATCGGCGCCCAGCCCGATACCGCCGCGGCCGATACCGCCAAGCCGGCGGTCGCAGGTCTCGCTACGGCCGGCCAGGACACTCCAGCCGCGACAGGTCCCACTCGAGCCGATCCTGGCACTGACGGCGCTGCCCAACCAAGCGCGGTCCAAGCGGATGACGCGGTGGCCGGCGCTGTCCAACCCAGTCCCTCCCAACCCGATGCGTCTCCGACTGCTTCATCCATGGCAGGGCCGCCGATGCCCGGCGTCGAGCAACCCGCCGCAAATGGTGCGGGATCTCCCAATACGCTCCCGGCAGCCGAGGAGGATCGGCTTGCCGCCGTGGCGCCTCAGGCCGATGAGCAGTCCGCTGCGGCTCCTGCGACAGCGGCCGCGCGTGCCGGCGTTCCCGCCCCACGCTCACCCTTGCCGCCGTCTCCCTCCGCCCCGATGCCGCCCGGCGTGCCGGCGTCGACTGTGGCGGGTGCAGCGGCGGCTGTGCCGCCTGCCTCTGCCTCCTCCGCCGCATCCGCCCAGACAGCTCAACCCGCGGTGTCAGGCCCACCAGTGCCTGTGGCGGCGGCGCGGCCGGTGGCCTCCCGTGCGGTTGCGAGCCCACCCGCTCCGGCAGGATCAAGGGGGGCAGAGCCCGGTGCACGCAAGCCGGCCTCTCCGCGTGCGCGGGGGGGGGACGCCGTTTCGGGAGCCGGCGCTGCGCGGATACCCGGCGCCCCGGTCGGCTCGGGCCCGAAGTACTTCAAGCAGGAGCGCTCGTCCGGCCGCACGACCTTGCTGATCTTGGGTGGCGTGGTTCTTGGTGTGGCGGTGATCGTGCTGGCGGTGTCGGCTCTGAAAGGCGGGAGCAAACCGAGTCCGACGGCTACCCAGTCCTCCACGCCCTCCACGGTTGCGCACACGACGACGCCCGCGCCTGCGTCCAATCCGAGCGAACTCAACGTCGCGGTTGTGAACGGGACGAGCACCAACGGTCTCGCCCACCATCTGGCTGACGACCTGCAGCAGAGCGGGTACAAGCGTGCCGAAGCCTCCTCGGCGGTGCCGCCAGGGACGCATGCCACCACGGTGGTCCAGTACAGCTCGGGCCACCGCGCCGATGGGCAGGCCGTGGCGAAAGCGCTTGATGTGACCCGCGTACAGCCGATGGAAGCGAGCACCTCTTCGCTGGTCAGCCATGCGACGGTGGTCGTGGTCGCCGGCGCCGATCAGGCCGCGCAGCTCGGTGGCGGCGGCGCCCAGAGCACCGGCGAACCGTCCGCCGGCGCAAGTGGCGAAGCCGGGACCGGAGCCGGTGGGGCGTCCTCGGGTACCGGTGCTTCCGGCGAAGGCACCGGCGCTGGGGGTGCCGCGGAAGGCGCCGCCGGCAGCGGTCAGTGAGCATCCGGCAAGTGGACCCCGATCGCGCGACAGCGGGCTTCCTGGATGTGCCGGCGCGCTCGCCCAAGCCGCGTGAGCGCGGCATCACACATGTGATCGATCGCGGCCTGTCGGTTGCCGAAGTGGACGGCCTGATCGAGACGGTGGGCGACTGCGTGGACATCGTCAAGCTCGGTTGGGGCACGGCGCTCGTGACAGCGAACTTGAAGCCCAAGCTCGAGCGCTACGCTGCGCACGGGATACCCGTGGTGCTGGGCGGCACGCTCACGGAGGTCGCGATCAAGCAGGGGCGCGTCGAGGGACTGATCGCCTGGCTGCACGAGCTCGGCCTGCGCCACGTCGAGATCTCCGATGGGACGATTTCGCTCGAGCCTGAGGTCAAGACCCACCTGATCCGTACGCTCGCAGGCGAATTCACGGTGCTCTCGGAGGTGGGTAGCAAGGACGCCGATTTCATCATGGCCCCCTACGTTTGGGTGGAGCAGATCGAGCGCGACCTGGAAGCCGGCGCTTGGAAGGTGATCGCCGAGGCGCGTGAGTCGGGCACAGCGGGCATCTATCGCGCCGACGGCGAGGTGCGCACCGGACTGATCGATGAGATCGTGCACGCAATCGACGCCGATCGCCTGATCTTCGAGGCGCCGCAACGCGAACAGCAGGTGTGGCTGTTGCACCGCTTCGGAAGCGAGTGCAACCTCGGCAACATCGCACCCGAGGACGTGCTCTCGCTGGAGACGCTGCGCTTGGGACTGCGTTCTGACACGGTCGAGCGCTTCGCCCGGGACGGCGGCGCTTGAGCGGCGCGCAGGCCGGCGGCGCTCCGAGGCCCGTCGATGGAGGCGGCGCGCAAGCCGAGGCGCGAGGGCGGAGCGCCGACAGCGGTTCAGGCGAGCGCTTGGCGCGGATCGTGTTTGCGCTGCTCGTGGTTGGCTGCTTTGCGGCGCTGCTGATCACGCAGAGGCTCAAGCACACCCCGACGCTTGTTCAGGAAGCGAAGCTGACCCATGTGATCGCGCCGGCCTCGAGCGGCGAATCGCGAGAAGAGCACATCGCTTTCAAGCTCGCGAAAGCCGATCGGGTGACTGTGGTCGTCGAAAATTCCTCTGATGAAACGGTCGCCACACTCGTGCGGGACCTGCCCGTGGGACGCTACAAAACGCTGTCGCTGCGCTGGAACGGCCATAGGGGAGGGGCACGCGGCTATTCGGTGTTGCGCAAGGCCGACGGGTACACGACGCTGGTGCCCCACAACCATGGGGCACTCGCCCCGCCCGGCGAATACAGCGTGCGTGTGGAGTTGCACCGAGAAGACCGCTCGGTGCCCTTCCCGCACACCTTCAAGCTGGTTGGACCATGATCGCCACCACCTTGCCAAGTGCGCCAGTGCTCGCTGCCGCCATGCTCGCTGCGCTGATCGTGATTGCCGGCCTGGTACTCGTAATGCGCCGCGATCCGCGGGCTTTCCCGGTGCTTGCCGTGATCGCTCTCCCGTTCAGGTTGCCGATTGCAGCCGATGGACGCACTGTGAACCTGTTGCTGCCGTTGTATGCGGTCGTGGCCGCCGGTGTGCTCGCGCATCTGTTGCCGCGCCTGCCTGTGCCCTTCAGGGTGCTGGGTCGTCCAGGCGGCTACAACTCCCGCCAGCCGCCGATGTTGCTCGACTGGCTGCTGCTTGTCTCCGTGGGTCTCTACACACTGCAGATCGCCTACTCCTCGGACCCGGGAAAGGGGGCCGAGAACCTTCTGTTCTTCTACATCCCGTTTGGGCTGTTGTATGTACTTTTGCGCGAGGCGCCGTGGACGCGAGGACTGTTGCTGACGTGCCTGGCCGCGGCGGTGGGACTCGCCGTCCTGTTCGCCGGCGTCGGCTTCATCGAGTACTACCGCGAAGCCCTGTTCCTGAACCCGAAAGTGGTGGCTGCGAACGAGTACGACAACTATTTCAGGGTCAACTCGTTGTTCTTCGATCCCAGCATTTACGGTCGTTTCCTGGCGCTCGTGATGATCGCCGTGACGACCGTCGTGCTTTGGAGTCGCGAAAAACGCACGCAGCTATGGGGTGCGGCAATCCTGGCTTGGCTGCTTGCGGGACTGGTGACCAGTTTCTCGCAGTCGAGTATCGCCGCACTTCTGCTTGGCTTGGCCATCTTGGCTGCCTGGCGTTGGGACGTGCGCGGCACCGTGTACGTATCGGTCGCGTTGGCGGCGATCGCGGGGGTGTTCGTGCTGGTGGCGCCTTCAAGTCTGCACTTCGGCTTGAAGGGGTCGAGCGGCTCGGCCAACAATGCGACGAGCGGCCGCGCAAAACTGATCACGGGCGGTTTGGAACTGTTTGTCGATCGCCCGCTCGGCGGGTATGGCTCTGGCTCGTTTGAAACCGAGTATCGCCGTCACGAAGGCGGCACGGCCGCGAACGCCGTCTCGGCTTCGCACACGATCCCGGTGACGATTGCCGCCGAGCAGGGGATCGTCGGCTTGGCACTGTATGTGGCGTTGATCCTCGCAGCGCTGGCGACATTGTTCCGTGGCGCGGGCCGCTCTCCTCCGCGCATCGCTGTTGCCGCCTGTTTTGCCGCGCTTGTGCTGCACACCTGGGTGTATGCCGACTTCCTCGAGGACCCGTTGACCTGGACGCTGCTCGGACTCGGGGTGGCGTTTTCGGTCGCGCGTAATGGGAGCCTCAAAAGCGACGACGATGCTCGCAGGATCGAAGCGGAGACTGCGTCGCCGGCTGCCTCGCACGGGTGAGGCGCCGGTGCAACCGACTGGGAGTCGCTGCTTCTCGCAAGGATGAAAGGCAGAGTCGGGAAGGTCGTACCTCGCCACGGCCGTTAGGTTCTTGCTGGTGTTTGGCTACCTGAAGCGACTGGTGACGACGGGCGCGGCCTACCAGGCTGCGGAAATCGTGGCCAAGGGCATTGCCGTGATCACGCTGCCGCTTTACACGGGGCACGCGTCGACAAAAGCCTACGGCGCATACAACCTCCTGCTGACGACGGTGATCCTGGCGAGCATCGTGCTGCGCCTTGGCGTGGGGGAGGCGTTCGTGCGCTTTTACTTCACGGACACCGACGAGCAGCGCCGCACGCGCATCGCGCGCACGGCGACCGCGACGGTCGCCTGGACCACGACAGTCGTGTCACTGATCTGCGTGGCGCTTGCCGGGCCGCTGTCACGGCTTGTGCTCGGCTTCGACGACCCGCTGTTGATGGACTGCGCGATCCTCGGACTGTGGGCGTTCACCAACATCGAGATGGCTTACGCTCAGCTGCGCGTAGACGAGCGTGCGCGCGCTTACATGTTTGCCTCCGGCGCCAACGTGGCGATGACGGTGGCGTTCACGATCGCGCTGGTCGTGTTTGCAGGCCAAGGCGCACGTGGCCTGTTGCTCGGCAATTTCGGCGCCAGCGCGCTCGTCGTACTCGGCCTTTGGTGGATCCTTCGTAAGCGTTTCTCGCTGCGCGTGCACCTGGCCGACCTGCGCGCGATGCTCGGGTTTGGCCTACCCACGGTGCCGGCCGACGCGAGCGTGTACGCGCTGCAGGTAATCGATCGTCTGTACCTGTTCCGCGTCGTCAGCCACGAAGCCGCCGGCGAATACGCGATTGCGGTCCAACTCGCGACAGTCGTATTCGTTTTCGTGCGCGGCTTCCAATATGCGTGGCCGCCGCTTGCATACTCGATCGACAGCGATATGGAGGCCTCGAAGCTGTACTCGCTCGTCACCACTTACTTCGTATTGGCAACGGGGGTGGTCGTCGCCGCCGTAGCTCTGCTTGGCCGCTGGCTTGTGCGGTTGCTCGCTCATCCCGAATACTTCGGAGCACACACGGCGCTGCCGTGGCTGGCGCTGGGCTGGACGCTGTACGGGCTCTATCAGGTGATGATCGTGATCACCGGCAGGGCGCGCGCGATGCAGCGCAACATTCCCGCCGCGGCGGCCGGACTGGTGGTCAACGTGGTGCTCTTGCTTGTGCTCGTACCCAAGTCCGGTCTCGGTCTCGGTCTCGCCGGCGCGGGGATCGCTCTCTGCGGCGCTTACGTGGCGATGGTGGCGATCATGCACCTGCTCACTCGTAATGTGTTTGCTGTCGATTTCGACTGGCGCCGGCTCGGCTGGCTGACGGCAATCCTCGCTGGTGTGGCTGTCTCAGGCGAGCTGTTGTTGCCGACAACTGGCCTTTCGGGACTTGTGCTGCGGGTACTGTGGCTGTTGCTGATCCCGGTGCTGCTCCTGCTGACGCGCTTCTTTGCGCCAAACGAGCGCGAGCAGGCACGCACGCTCGTGCTCGACGGGCGTAGGCGGGTGACGGCCTTCCGGCGCGGGCACGGCGACGTTGAGGCATACGCCGAGGACTCGCTCAGAGACATTTGATTTCTGCCTGATCATCGCCCTGGATCGATCCCAAAGGGGCTGATGATTTGACGAATCTCGGTCGCGTGATTTCGCGCAAAAGCTCAAGTTATGCGGCTTTTTAGCCGATTCCGCCTGCGTGCGTGAGTCCACTGTAAATCCACCCCGACCCGCTGGTCGGCGTGAGCTTGCACGCAGGGCCGAGGCCCTGCGCCGCTACCGTGCCGACGAGCGTGTGCAGAGCATCGCGGCGGCCGGTGAGCTTGCCTACCTGCGCTCCCAGTTGCGGGCCGCGGCCCGGCTGACGGCGCGACTGGCCGCCACGCGAGACGTCGACGAGATGACGCAACTGGTCGTAGATGAGCTGCACGAGACCTTCGCCTTCTACCTGGCGGCGGTGCAACGACTCGACGAGGACGGAGTCCTGCGATTGATGGCCGGTCGTGGGCCGCTGGCCGAGGTGATGACGGAGTTTCTGATCGTCGAGCAATCCGTGAACGAGGGTGTGAACGGCCGCGTGGCCCGCTCGGGCTTGACGGCTTTGGTGGGCGACACCCGCGAGGACCCTGATTACATTGCTCGCGACCCGGAGACCGATCCGCGTTCTGAGCTGAGCGTGGCGATTGTCGTAGACGGGTCGGTTTGGGGAATACTCAACATCGAGGCTGTGGAGCCTGACGCATTGGGTGAGGCCGAGGCTGTTCTGGTGGAGGCGATTGCGGCGAGCTTTGGCTCTGCGGTTCACAGAGCCGAGCTGATCTCAGACATCGAGCAGGCCTTCACGAACACGCTTGCGATCGTGACGAGCACCGTCGAGGCCAAGGACGACTACACCGCCTGTCACGGCAGCGACGTCGCGACCTTGGCCGAACGCGTCGCGTTGCGCATGGGGCTCAGCGCCAAACAGGCGCGCGAGGTCCACTACGCGGCGATGCTGCATGACGTCGGCAAGATCGCTGTGCCGAGCGAGATCCTCTGCAAGGAAGGTCCCCTGACCGAGGAGGAGTGGGTCGTGATGCGCAGTCACACGGTCGTCGGCGCGGAACTGGTCGAGCGCATCGACACCTTCTCGCACCTGGCTCCCGCGGTGCGCTCCAGCCACGAGCGCATGGACGGCAAGGGCTATCCGGACGGTCTCGCGGGCGAGCGGATACCGCTGGCTGCGCGGATCATCTCGGTTTGCGACACCTACGACGCGATCGTCACCGATCGTCCCTACCGTGCTGCGCGCACCGATGCGCAGGCGCGCGAGGAGCTGTTGCGGGTAAGTGGCACGCAGTTGGATGAGCACGTGGTGAGCGTGTTGCTGGAAGAGTTGGCTGTCGCTTAGCTGCCTGCAGCTCCAGGTTGAGCATGCACCTCTCTCTCAACTTCTGTGACCAATTCCAGGTCGGGCATGCACCTCTCTCAACCTCTGTGACCGGTCGGCGCATGCGGCGTTGTCTTCCTAATGAGGGGAACGGTTATAGGTTTCGGCGGCCTCACGCAAACCCTCTCCCCGCGAAGGGAAGAGCGTCGCGGTGACGTGGCGCCAGTAGCGCTTGGCCGAGTGCCCGGGCAGCAGCAGCGCCGCAAGCGCGCGCTCCGCATAGGAGAGAGCCGTCAGCCAGCGCACCGCAAGCGCAGCTGCTGGCGTGTGGTGCTTGCGCATGTACAGGTCGCGGTTGCGAGACAGTTCGACGATGCGTCGCTCTGGCACCGCGCCGGTCGACAGCTGCTCGTGATGGATTGCCACCGCACTCGGCACATACAGGCTGCGCCAGCCCGCGTTGCGAAGCCGTCGAGCGAAGTCGACCTCGTCTGAATAGACGAAGAAGTCCGGGTCGAGGTAGTCGACCTGTGCGGCTGACTCGCGGCGGACGAGCAGTGCCGAGGACTGGCACCAGTCCACCTCGCGTGTGCGCTCTCCCTTGCTCTGCACGGTGTAGGCGCGCTGTAGAAGCAGCGCACTTGCCAGGGCGGCGAGTGGAGTGGGAAAGCGCCAGGCGCATGCCTGCTCGGCGCCGTCCGGACGCAACAGCTTGGCTCCCGCACAGGCAGCGTCGGGACGGTGCTCGAGCGCCTCGTGCAGCGCCAGGGTCGCTCCAGGCTGCAGCTCGGAGTCCTCGTTGAGCAACAGCGCGTAGCGTCCACGTGCGCGACGCAACAGCTCGGAGTCGTTGATCGCCTTGCCCTGTCTCTGCTCGAGTGCGATCACCTCGTCAACGGCGGCGTGCTCGCGCGCGGCCTGCGCCGAGCCGTCGCGCGAGCCGTTGTCGAGGACCAGCACCTCGCTTGCAAACGGCAGCACGTCGCGCTCGCGCGCGAGCGCGTCCAGTCCGCGCAGCATCAAACTGCGCTGGGATGTGTTGACGATGCAGTAGCTCAACTCGATCTGGCTCACGGAGGGTGACCTTAGGGCACATCTCTTGGGAGGCAGGCTGAGGTTGGCGTTGGAAATGCACAACTTCCGGTAGCGTGAGTGGTTGAACTTCGTAGGCCTATATGCACTAGAATTGTCCAGTCGCACTGCTTTTCTGCTATGTGGACTAGGCTTTGGGTTTGGGGGGTCGTACGAGGAGAGGGGTCTGTTCTAATGGGACACGACATCAACAGCCATATGGAGGGAACGATGGGGAATCAATCTTCGCGCAAGCGCAGGTCCGCGCACACGCGTATCTCAACGGCCGCGCTTGCGCTCGGCGCTGTCGCGACAGCGGCGGCCTTCGGCACGGCCGGAGCCGGCGCCGCGGGACCGCACGCTACAGCTGCGCGCACGCTCGACTTGAACGACAGCGCCAGCCTGCACAAGCAGAATAGCCACGGGCTTGAAGTCAAAGAGGCGGGCACAGCAAAAGGTACGCTCGGCGGCCCGCTCTACCTACAGCTCGTCCTCCATGGGACACGTAGCGTCACCGCTCAAGTACAGGTTTATCCCAAAGGCGGCTCGATCAGCGGCGACGCCAACGCCAGCTATCACGTGGCCGGCGCCACCGCGTCGTTCTCGGGCACGATGACGATCACCAAAGGCAGTGGCACCTACGCGAAAGCGAAAGCCTCGGCTCTCAGCTTCAGCGGCACCATCCAGCGCTCAAACGACGCCGTCACGGTGCACGTGAGCGGACCCATATCGTACTAGCGAGCGGAGGCATCTTGTCCAGAGCGCGGATACGCAGGGCTCGCGCCCTCGTGCTTGGGCCGCTTGCTCTCAGCTGCCTGCTTGTGCTGTGCGGGATCTCCGCATCGGCGCAGGCAGCTGAGACGGTCGCCTTGCAAACGTCGTTCACGCCCGAGAAGTTGGGCGCCTCGACAACGATCGGGTTCGGTTTCACGATCGGCAGTACGACAGGTGGGCTGCCCTCGCCGCTGACCCACGTCAGCTTGCACATGCCGAAGGGCATGAACTACGTCACGACCACCCTTGGGCTGGCAATCTGCAAGCCCGAAGCGCTGGTGGCGAAAGGCATCGCGGGCTGCCCGGCAAACTCTCGGCTGGGATTCGGCAGCGCATTCGTGGAAGTGCCGTTTGGACAGGGAGCGGGCCGCGAGATCCCTGAAATCGAGGCATTGATGGGGCCGCCGCACGAAGGCAACATCGTGGTGCTGTTCTACGCCAACGGGCTTGCGCCCGTATATGCGCAGATCGTCTTCGCGGGCGAATTGCTTCCCGGAGAAGGTGCATTTGGCGGCGATCTCGACACCGCGATCCCGCAGATACCCAGTGTCACGAACGGACCGCCGGTGTCGATCATCAACGTCAAATCGACGATCGGCCCCGAACATCTCACCTACTACAAGCGCGTGCACGGAAAACTGGTCGGCTACAAACCGCAGGGCATCTCGCTTCCGGCGAAGTGCCCAAAGGGTGGTTTCCCGTTCTCCGCGCTGTTCACGTTCCTAGACGGCAGCCAGGTGGTGGCAGCGCACAACGTGCCTTGCCCGCCGCCGACTCCCCACAAGAAATAGTCCGGCCCATCCTCTGCCCCGACGGCTCGCAGAGCCTGTCGGGGCAGACGGTCGCCTGTTTGAGTCGACGTCGGCCGCGTCGCGATGTGGCGGATCTAGGACAAAGTCAAGCGGCGGCGCGCTGGTTCATGCACGGTCTGGTGAGCGCGCGGGTCCTGGCCTGACGCGGGTCCTGGCCCCGACTAGTCTTGGAGTGCGAGGCTGGCCTGCACCTTGGCGGCGAACCAGCCGGGGATCGCCACCATCAGAACGGCGGAGGCAGTCACGAGCGCGAGGCTCGACAGCGCCACCACCACCCCGACGGAGCTGACGACGGGATAGTTGATGACGATGTTCAAGGCACGGTCGAGCAGTTGCTGGCCGAAGAGACCGAAGACGGCTCCGCTGAAGCAGCCGACGCCCAGCAGCATCAGGCTCTCGAGCACGATCGTGTACCAGAGTTCGCGGTGGGGGAAGCCCTCGAGCTTGAGCTTGGCAAGGCGCGGACGGCGCTGCCAGATCATCGCGCCCATCGCCGCGGCCATTGCCATCACTGCCGCCACCAGGATCAGGGTGGCGATCTGCGAGAGCCGTTCAAGGCCCTGGCGCGTGATCGAGCGCAGTGTGTTGGCGTGCTGCTCGGCGGTCTGCGCGGCCAGTGCAGTTTCGCCGCCCAGGGCCGCTCTGATCTCGTGCACGCCCTGCTCGGGGGAGACGCCAGGCTGCATCAGCACGTTGTAGGCGCTTGCGTCGCTGCTGCCCCAGGCCTTGGCGTAGTCGTCGGCACTCATCACGATCGCCCCTGGCGCCCAGCCGATGTTGGTGCTGATCGCGGCGACGCGGTACGTGCTCGGGTTGGGCGTCGGCAGCGTGAAGGACTGGCCGATTTTCAGTTTGTGTTCTTCGGCGAGCGCCAGCGAGACGACGGCCCAGCCGCCTTCGCGCAGGCGCGCGTCGGCCTGGGTGACGCTGCCTTCCACGAGCTGGGTCGGCGGCACCAGCGGTGAGGCTTCGCTGGGCGGCGCGATCACCCAGATGCGCCGGTCGTTGTAGTCGAGCAGGCCCCCGCGGTAGATGCGTACCGAGCGCACCCCAGGTAGCGCGGCCAACTTTGCCTGCTGGGTCGGGGTAAAGGGGGAAGTCATCAGCAGGTTGGAGTTGCCGGCCGCCGACACCCAGACGTCAGTCGAAGCATTGACGTCGCTTGCCGCGTTGTACAGCCCCTTCAGCAGATCGCTGTGCGCTCCTTGGATCGAGACGCTGCCGAACACGGCGATCGCACCGGTCGCGGCGATCGCGATCGCGCGCGAGCGTCCGGCCCGCAACTCCATCACCGCGATGTGCGGTACGGCGCTGACGATGCTCGGCGCTATCCGTCTCACCAGTGCGAGCATGCCGGTGAGCGGTATCGCCAGTAGTGCGAGCAACGCCGCGATCAGCGTGACCATCCCGACGATTGCCGCCTGTGGGGCGGCAAGCAGGATCGCGAGCGTGGCCGCAAGGCACAGGAGTCCGAAGATGGTCAGTAGTGGCGAGGTGCTTCCGCCGGTGCCTTCCTTGGTTTCGATCGCGGCAAGCGGGTTGCGCGAGACGATGTCCTTGAAAGGGCTCAACACGGCCACGCTCGCGGCGCCCATGCCGCCGACTATCGAGATGACGATGCTCTGCAAGTTCACGACGCGCTCAGAGCCAACCGCGAAGGCGGATGACAAATAGCCGGGGTTCGAATGGAAAAGGTGGATCGAGAGCTCATCGCCGAGCACCAGTCCGATCGCGCAGGCGATCGTGCCGAGCACGACGGCGTCGAACATCAGCACGGCGATCACCGCCTTCGGCGTGTAGCCGTCGCGGCGCAGGTCGGCGATCAGGCGCCGGCGTTGGGGCACGGTCAGCAACATCGCGTTGAACGCGAACAGGAAGCCGACAAGGGCGCTGATGACCGCGAACAGTTGTGTCGACTGGTTGGTTGCAGCAGCCGCCTTGGCAAACAGTTGTTCGTCATAGCTTGCCGACTCCACGCCGTAGCGCCCCTGAGCAATGTGTTCCAAGCCGGCTCGCACAGCCGCCGCCTGGCCTGGCTTCGACTCGACCAGGATGCGGCTCACGCGTCCGTTCAGGCCGCTCGCTTTCTGCACGTATTCGAGCGTGCTGATGGCGATCGGGCTGGAGATCAGAGCACCGATCTGTTTTTCGCCGAGCCTCGAATAGAGCGCAGCTTCGCTTGAGTGCCCGAGCATCTGGAACTTGATCGAGTCGCCGAATTTTGTGGCTCCAAGCGTGTTGGCGACGGGCACGGGCAGCACTACCGCTTCAAAGCCGGCGAATGGGGTGAGCGCCACTTTGCGCACGAGCGCGCCCTTGAGTTCGGCCAACGTGCTGTCGGCGCCGACGAGCTCCACCGAGTCGCTGCCCTTCGGCCCGACCGCGTTGGCGCTCACTTCGAGCAACGGAGCCGCGATCCGTACACCATTCAGCCGCCGAGTTTCGCCGACGAGCTTTTCCGGCATGCCCTGTGCCTCCCGTGCGGTCAGCTGCAGGGTAGCGGCGCCGACGATGCCGCTGTTGAGCTGCCCAACCGAGCTGGAAAGGCTCGAGCTGGCGATCTGTGAAGCGAACAGCAGCCCGACGCCGGCGGCGATGCCGATCAGGGCGAAGCACTCTTGCAGGGCACGTGCACGCAGACGCACGCGGTACAGGTGAAGCACGTTCGCGAACTTCATCGCCTGCCCCCTGAGATGGTTACGCTCACGCCGCGCTGTCGTCGTGCGCGCCGCGTGCGGAGCTGGTGGGCGCGAGACCCTGGTCTGGGTCGTAGTCGACCAGCTTGCCATCGCGCAGCGCCAGTACGCGGTCGGCGTAGGCGGCCGCCTGGGGATCGTGGCTGACGAGCACGATCGCCACACCTCGTTCGCGGCACAGCTCGGTCAGAAGTTCGAGCACCTCGCGCCCGCGCTGCGTGTCGAGGCTGCCGGTTGGCTCGTCGGCGAGCAGCAGCTTCGGCTCGGTCGACAGCGCCCTGGCGATCATCACGCGTTGACGCTCACCCATCGAGAGCGTCTCGGAGCGGTGTGTGAGACGCCCGCCCAGTCCCAAGCGCTCGAGCAACGGCTGTACGCTTTTGTGGGCATCCTTCCAAGGGGTGTTCTTGAGCAGCTTGAGCACCGTGTTGTCGATCGCCGTCACGCCGGGCAGCAGATCGAAGTTCTGTCGCACGAAGCCCATTTCCTGGAGGCGGAAATGCGATGCCTCTCGCTCTGAGAGGGAAGAGATGTCGCGGCCGTTCACCAGGACTTTGCCGCTGGTCGGAGCCAGTAGCGCGGCGACCATCAGAAGCAGCGTCGTCTTACCCGAGCCGCTCGGCCCATACAGGGCAACCATCTCGCCCTGGGAGACCGATAGCGACACGCCGTCTACGGCGCGTACGGTCTCCTCTCCGGCTGTGTGGTAATGCTTGACGAGATCTCGCAGCTCCAGCATGCGTGTCCCTCTCCCTTGTGACCGGCCGGCAGCTGACCATGCTACCGACCCCCCTCCTGCTTGACCTGTGGAGAAACCCTATCTGAAAATGTCCACGTCGGGAGTTGTCTGCCTCTGGGTATCGTCGGCTGGGTGCCCAAGCTTGGCCCGTATCAGCGTGGGTAGACGGCGCAGCTCGAACACGAGCATCGTCGGGCGCCGAAGAGCATTGACCGTGGCAAGCACGCTGTCGCCGATCGGCTTCAGTTCGGCACTGTGTGCTTCGGGCGTCGCCAGATAGTTGCCGATCATCGCTGCCAAGATCACGATGTGGCGGCGACTGTGTGGCAGTTCGCCGGCCTTCTCGAGGGCCTGCTCGGCAATCCACCTCATCCGCTGAGCGGTTTGCTCGGGGCCGTAGTACTCGATCAGGCTGCGGTGGCCCGCCGCCTCGTCCTCGTGTTTGTCGATCAAGTTGTCGAGCAGCGAGTGCAATCCGCCGATCCAAGGAAAGTAGGCGTGCGCTAGCACGCTGACCTCGCCCACCTCGAGTTGCGGCACGGCGGCGGCCGCGATCAGCACGTGCACGCCAAGCGAGGAGCCGGCCGCGGCGGCGGTCTCCCACCATTGCAGGTCGGTTCCAGGCGGTGTGGCTGCACGCGCCCACTGCTCCAAGCCGGTGTGCTCGCCCTGGGACCTGCTCAGGTTGAGGCTCTGAAAGGCGACGATGCGAGCGGCCGCGGCCTGGGCTGAGGGCGCCGCCATGAGGTGGGAGGGTAGTGCCGCGAATGCGTCACGGCATTCCTCTATCAGCACGTCCAGGTAGCCGCCGTCGTTGCGTTGCGGATGATGCTCATACCAGTCGAGCGCACGAGCGCCCTCCGTCGTGCATCCATCGGCGCTGGAGGAGTCCGTGTCGAGAGAGCCCACTTCGCTGCCGTGCGGCGCTGTGGCGCCTTTCGGGGTGACCGCATAGACCAGTGCTTCGTGCAGTCGTCGCCCGTCTAGCACCGGATCGGGGCTCGGCTGCTCGCCGAGTATGTCGAGCAGGTTGTACGCCGCTTGGAAGGCACTCGTCGCCCTCGTCACGTCAGCCCGTCGGGCCAGCGGCACGAACGCGGCGAAAGCCGCGGCGCCCTCGATGTTGCCGCGCTTGTCGAGTGCGTCGAGGGCTAACTGACGTAGCACGGGATCGGGTATTCGCTGCGCACGGCGTCGCCAGCGGGCGATATAGAAGCAGACGCGTGGGAATACGCTCGTCCAGTAGCTGAACGCGGCGTGAGCGAACGTGACGAGCAGCACCACACGGTTGAGCGGCGCTGTCCGTATTGTCTTTCCCCGGTGCGCGTTCACGTCGTTGACCCCTCCTCCTACACACCACCCTACGACCATGCGCTCTGCGATGCGCTGGCGGTAGCAGACACAGAGGTAGTGTTGTTCACCAGTCGCTTCCCCTACGGGCCCGTTGCGCCGCCCAATGGCTATGTGCGCCACGAGTTCTTCTATCGAGCGGCGCTGGGCGCGCCGGGCGGACGTGTGCGCATGGCGAGCAAGCTGGCCCAGCACGTACCGGACATGTTGCGCTACCGCTACGCGGCTCGGTCGGCTGACGTAGTCCACTTCCAGTGGCTGGCGGTGCAGCATCTCGACGGTCCTCTACTGCCGGCGAGACGTACCAGGGACGGGCGGCGCCGTCCGCTCGTGCTGACCGCACACGACGTGCTCCCACGTGAGCCCCGGCCTGGCCAGCTGTCCGCGCAGAAGCGTCTGTACGATCGCTTCGACGCGATAGTCGTGCACTCGGAGCATGGTCGCGCCCGCCTGGTCGACGAGTTGGGCGCCGACGGCGAGCGTGTCCATGTGATCCCACACGGCGTGTTCACGCATCTTGCTCCCGGGATCTCTGGGGAGCGGCAGGCGGGGATGACTGGGCTGGATGCGGATCTCGGCACATCCGAAAAAGACGATGCCCCCCGCGCGCGCGCGGGGGGACCCGTGTTTGAAAGCGCCCAAGCCAAGACCAAGCGCCCCACCGTGCTCATGTTCGGCCTGATGCGTCCCTACAAGGGCATCGACGTGCTGCTGGACGCCTGGCGTGGGGCAGCGGGCGAAGAGCCGATCGAGGATGCCGAGCTCTTGATCGCGGGTATGCCGCGTATGGACATCTCAGGGCTGCGGGCAGACGCGCCCGCAAACGTGAGCTTCGACCCGCACTTCGTGACCGACGAGGAGCTGCCCGCCTATTTCGAACGAGCCGACCTGGTGGTGCTGCCCTACCTGCAGGCCGACCAGTCGGGCGTCCTGTTCACGGCGCTCGCGTTCGGCAAGCCGCTGCTGCTGAGCGACGTTGGCGGCTTCCCCGAGATGCAGAGCACCGGCGCTGCGAGGATCGTCAAGGCGGGCGATCCCCGTGCGCTCGGGAAGGCCTTGAGAGAGATGTTGGCCGATGGGGCCGCCCTGACCGAAATGTGCGTGAGAGCCAGGGCAGCCGCCGACGGACGTTACTCCTGGAAGGCGATCGCGGCGGCGCACGTCGAGCTCTATGAGCGCCTCCTCGGAGCAGGGGAGCGGCGCTAGCGTCTGCGCTCGGACAGAATGCGGTCCATGCGCACAGCGCTCGAGATCGTGTTCTGGGCTTCGGCTGTCCTGATCGCGTGGACACAGGTGGGCTACGCCTTCGCCTTGGCTGCGCTGGCCCGCTTGTTCGCGCCAGCGCCAAAAGCCGCGGTGGGGGAAGAGGCACGAACCAATCCTCCAAATCGAAGCGTGTCGTTGATCGTCGCCGCGCACGACGAGCAGGCAGTGATCGGGGCGAAGGTCGCCAACGCGCTCGCGCTGCACTATCCGCGCGAGCTGCTGCAGGTGATCGTGGCTTGCGACGGCTGTATGGACGCCACTGCCAAGCACGCGAGCGACGCAGGCGCCGACCTCGTGCTCGAGCTCCCGCGCGGTGGCAAGATCGTCGCTCAGGACACGGCCGTGGAGCGATCGAGCGGGGAGATCGTCGCCTTCTCCGACGCCAACTCACAATGGGAGCCGAATGCACTGGAAGAGCTCGTGACCGCGTTCGCGGATCCGCAAGTGGGCTATGCCTGCGGACAGGTCTGCTTCGTGCAGGGCGCAGACGGCGCCCAGGCCACCAACCAGGAGGGTGTGTACTGGCGCTATGAGATGGCGCAGCGAGCGAGCGAGTCGCGCCTGTCGTCGATTACCGGCGGCAACGGCGCCATCTACGCCACCCGTCGTGAGTCCTACATCGTGGTCGATCCGATCATGGGCCACGACCTATCGTTCCCGTTCAACATGGTCAAGCGCGGCTGGCGCGCCGTATATGTGTCGAGCGCCCGCGCCACAGCGCACATGGTCCCCTCGATCGAGGGCGAGTGGCGCCGCAAGCGGCGCATGATGAGCCACACGTGGCCGATCGTCCTGCGCGGTGGCATGCTTTCCCCGCACGGCTACACCTTCGGCTACGCCGGGATGATCTTCTCCCACCGGCTTTTGCGCTACCTGACCCCTTTTCTGCACGCCTTTGCCTTCCTCGCCAATATTGCGCTCGTGGCGGGCGGGACCAGAGGCGTCTATGAAATCACCCTCATCCTCCAGGTCGTCCTTGGCGCCTCCGCCGGGATTGGCGGTTTGATACGTGTGCGGCCCCTTTTGATCGCGCGCTACTACTTCCTCACGACGCTCGCCGCCGCCGCCGGCCTGTGGGACTGGCTGCGCCACGGCACTGCTCCATCGTGGGAAGCGGCCGAGGGGACCAGATGATCAGGCGCGCGATCGACATCGTTCTGGGCACGCTCACGCTGATCGTGGCCGCGCCCGTGATCGCGATAGCGATGCTTGCCATCAGGCTGGAGTCACGCGGGCACCCGATCTACCGTCAACGGCGCGTCGGCAAGGACGGCCAAGAGTTCGACCTGCTCAAGCTGCGCACGATGGTCGATGGCGCCGAGCACGTGGGCGCGGGTCTGGCGATCAACGAGAACGACCCACGAGTCACGCGAGTGGGGGCCATCTTGCGTCGGACTTCGCTGGACGAGCTGCCCAACCTGCTGGGCGTGGTGCGCGGCGAGCTGTCGTTCATCGGTCCGCGCCCGACGATCCCGGTGCAGGTGGCCCGCTACACAGAGCGCCAGCGCGGCCGACTTGCGATCAGGCCCGGCATCACCGGTTGGGCCCAGGTCAACGGCCGCGCCGCGCTGCCCTGGAGCGAGCGCATCGAGCTCGACCTCTACTACATCGAGCACCGATCGCTCGCGCTCGACGCACGTATCCTGTGGCGCACCGTGGCGATCGTGCTCGGTGGCTCGGGCCTCTACAAGGGCCAGACGGGAGGATGGCAAGATGGCTGAGTCAACGCCGGCGATCATGCTCACCGGCGTTGGCAAGCGCTATGACATCGTGTCCTGTTTCGCCGCCCTCACGACCGTCGTGGCGGTCGATCCCAACCCGCTTGCTCCAGCTCAGTACGCGGCGCAGATCCGCGCCAGCCCGCCGCCAATCGCAGATCCAAGCTACGTGCCCGAGTTGGCACGCCTCTGCGCCGAGCACCGAGTCGGCGCCGTGTTGCCGCTCACCGATCTCGACATCGAGACGCTCGCGCTGGCCCATGAGCAGGGGCTGCTTCCGGCGCTGGTCCCCTCCTCGCAGGTGGCGCATGCCACCTACGACAAGTACGAGGCGCATTTGCTGCTCGAGCGCCTCGGCCTGCCGTCGCCTCCGACGGTGCTGCCCGATGACGGCCTCGATGCCCTCCACTATCCGGTCATGGTCAAGCCGCGGAAGGGCTCCGGCGCACGCTCGATCCATCTCGCACACAGCCCGGAGCAGGCCCGCTTCTTTGTGGGCTACGTGGATGAGCCCACGATGGTGCAGCAGGCGATGGGAGGCCCCGAGCTCTCGATCGACTGTCTCGGCGATCTGGATGGACGTTGCCTGAACGCGATCCCGCGCACGATGCTCGAGTCGCGCGGTGGTGAGTCGATCAAGGGCACCGTGATCGACGATCCCGAACTCGTCGAGTTGGGTTGCAGTGCGATGCAGGCGCTCGCGGTGCGCGGTCCCGCCACGATCCAGGTGTTCCGCGACCCGGAGTTGGGTGTACGCATCACCGATGTCAACACGCGCTTCGGCGGAGCTTTCCCTGCGCCGGCGTTGGCAGCCCTGTCTGGCCGCTCCTACCCCGAGCTGATCGTGCGCATGGCTGCCGGCGAGCACGTGCCCTCGCACGTCGGCGAGTATCGCCGTGAGGTCACATTCACGCGCTACTACTGGCAGCTGGAGTTGGATGAGCGGATGGAGCCGACCGACAGACAGATCCTGCCGCTCTGACGGTTCGGGGAGTGGCGCCATACTGAGTCCTCCCTCCCTTGTGTGCTGAAGCACACGGCAGTCGGTGCGTCCTTGTCTGGCTTGCCCCCGACCGTCAGGGTGCCGAATGAGTCGCCGCTTCCCGAAGCTGTAGGTGTCAGAATGGGTACCAGTGAGTGAGTGCTCGAAATGCGGGTTGCCGATGCAGGAGGGCCAGGACTGGTGCCTGCAGTGCGGCACAGCCAAGCCACGACTTTTCGGCGGCGGTCCGGGCTGGCGCACGGGCATCGCGATCCTTGGGTCGACGGCAGTGCTCGTTTGCGGTGCGGCGGTGGCTGCGTACGCAGCATTGAACAAGACCAAGCCGAAGTCCTCGGCCGTGGCGTTGGTCATAAAAACTCTGCCAGCGGGTGTGCCGGCCACAACCACGCCCTCGACTCCGGGCGCCACCTCGACTCCCGGTGCTACCCCAATTCCCGGCACGCCCACGACGGTCAAAGCCACCCCGCCGAAGATCCCTCTGCAAACGCCGACGCCCAAATCGACGAGCGGCGCGGACAGCGAAGCCAACAACGCGCTGTTCCCGCCCGAAACGAAAACCACCAAAAGCACGAGCGAACCGACCAAAACCACAAGCGAACCGACGAAAAGCACGAGCGGAAGCAAAAGCACGAACGAAAGCAAAGAAACAAGCAGCTCCGAAACGAACACAGGCGCCGAATCCGAAGCGCCGAGCCCGATCCTGCTCGACACGAACGCTGCCAGCGTCTACAACCCTTACAACTACCCGCCTTCGTTGTTCGGCGATCCGGGCCTTGCGATCGACAACGAAGAAAGCACCGCTTGGACTGCCCAGGTACAGGCCGAAAACGCCCCCAAGATGGCGGAGGGCCTGTTGCTCGACCTGAAGTCTCTGAAGAAGCTGGGAAGCGCTGTCGTCAAGACGACGACCACGGGAATCACGGTGGAAGTCTATGGAACGAACGGCAGTACGCCGCCGGCGTCGATCTCCGATCCGGCCTGGGCTCGCATCGTCGGGCTGAAAGTCTTGAAGAAGAAAAGCACCACGCTCAAGTTGAAGACCAAGGGCAAGGGCTACCGCTACATCCTGCTGTGGCTGGCCAAGGCCCCGGCTACCTCGACGGCCGCGAACCCGGGCAGCGTCTCAATCAACGAATTCGAACTCTTCCCGCCGAAGTAACCCCCTGACGGCCGGGGAGCGGCGCCATACGGCGTCCTCCTTCCCTTGTGTGCTGGCCGATTGGCGATCCCGTCGATCGCCAATCGGTACACGGCGGTCGGTGCGTCCTTGTCTGGCTTGCTCCCCACCGTCAGGTCGGCTGGTCAGATAGAGGTGGTGGTGCGTTTCGCTCGTACGGTGCGCGTCGACTTGGCGCGGCGCGGCTTTGTCGCCCACACCTCGTCGAGGAAGCCGGCGATCTCGTCTGTAAGCCGTTCTGGGCGCAGACGCAACTCGACGAGCGAGTCTGCTTCGATCAGGCGCGCGTCGGGCAACTCCGCGGCCAGCATCCCCGCGTCTGAGAAGGGATGAACGGGGTCGCGTCGGTGCCCGAGCACGAGCGTGGGCGTCTTGAAGGTACGCCGTTCGTTTCTGTGCGGAGCGATACGCCCGAAGAAGAGACCTTGCAGCAGCGCGCCGCCTGGGCCGGGATCTTGGCGCACCAGGTCGAGGATCACGTTGCCGTAGTAGGGCAGTAGCCGCCGTGGCACCGCACGAGTGCCGCGCGCAACAAGCTTCATCAGCGGCTCGCCGAAAGTGAGTGCCACCAGGATAGGAGTGAAGGTCAAGGCGCTGGAGAGCAGCCCGTTGTCGAGTACGGGCATCTCGATGATCATCCCGCGTAGTCTCTCCGGCGCGTTCGCGGCGACTTGAAGTGCTGCGTTCGCGCCGAGCGAGGTGCCCATCACGACCGCTTCTTCGATCTCGAGATGGTCCATCAAGGCTACGAGCTGCTCGGCGAAGGAGTGCATCGAATAACGCCACATGTCGCGGGGACGATCGGATTCGCCGTGGCCGAGTAGATCGACCGTAATCACACGGTTGCCGCGGGCCGCCAGCTCTTTGGCAAGCGGCTTGTGCATCTTCTGCGAGAGCAGCAGTCCGTGCACGAGGATCACCGGACGCTTGGCGGCCTTGGCTCGTTGTGGCGTCTTGCCACGCGTACCATCGCTCTTTAGTGCTGCTGGTCCCCCACCGAACTCCGTGTAGGCGATGCGCTGGTGATGGAAGAGAAACGACGCCACCGTTGAAGCCTAGCGCGGCGGAGTGTGCCGTCCGCGGCTCAGCCTGTTTCGATTCCACGATAGGTGTGTTCGGAAATACACCCCCTTTGCGTGCATGGGGAGTTTGGGCTATGCCCCACTTGGGCTATGCCCACGACCCGTCCCGAGCCGAGCCGGCAACGGTCAACGGAGCATCGAAGGGCGTCTCGCGGGCCCCCAACCCGCGTGACGTCCGATACGCGGACCCGGACGAAGCCGTGGATCGTCCGGGTCCGGCCCCCCTCCGGGACCATCCACAGGCCTGATGGGATGGTCTGCACGTAGAACCCCACACGACCCCGGAAGATGCGGTGTTTTTGTTTGCGCGCTAGCTTTGGCTGCGCAACCAATTTCAGGAGGAGACAGCATGGCCAAGCAGCCCCGCATCCTCGCCGGGCAGACCGCGGCGATCACCGGCGCCGCGCGCGGGATCGGCAAGGCGACCGCGCAGGCGCTTCTGCGCCAGGGAATGAAGGTGGCAATCGGCGACGTCGACCTTGCCGCTGCCCAGGCGACCGCGAAAGAACTCGGGCCCAGCACCGTGGCGCTGGCGCTGGACGTAACCGATCGCGTGTCGTTCACTGCGTTCCTCGAGGAGGCCGAAGAACAACTCGGCCCGATCGACGTGCTCGTCAACAACGCCGGCATCATGCCGATCGGGCGCTTCATCGACGAGGACGACCTGACCGCCCGGCGCATGGTCGACATCAACCTGCACGGGGTGATCCTGGGCATGAAGCTCGCCATGGAGCGGATGGTCCCGCGCAATCGCGGCCACATCGTCAACATCTCCTCGCAGGCAGGCAAGTTCGGGGCGCCCGGCGGCGCCACCTACTCGGCGACCAAGCACGCGGTCGTCGGCCTCAGCGAGGCGGTGCGCGGCGAGCTGCGCTTGATGAAAGTCAACGTCGACATGAGCTACGTGATGCCGTTCGTCGTTAACACCGAACTGGGTGGGGGCCTCGGCGAGGCGCGCGGGATGAAGGTGCTACAGCCGACAGAAGTGGCCGACGCGATCGTCGAGGCTCTGCAGACCGGGCGCGTGGAAGTGTGGGTGCCGAAGTCTGCCAAGCGCACCAGCACGCTGGGGGTGCTCTTGCCGCGCAGGCTCTCCGAGGGTATGGCGCGGGCGTTGAAGGCCGATCAGGTGCTGGCGGGAGCGGATGCCACCGCGCGGCGTGGCTATGAACTGCGTGCCTCGAAGTCTGAGCCAGCCTTGGCCCCGGCGTCGGAGAAGCCTCAACTGACCGACGGTGCCGGCTAAGTCACGGACGAGGCTTGATTCGCGATGAGCCGGCCTACAGGCGTAGGGCGGCCAATCAGGCGGTCTTGAGCCACTCCGCGATCTGTAGCCCGATCTCGGGCCCCGCATCCTCCTGCAGGAAGTGCGAGGCGTTCTCGATCACACGCGGTCCCTCGCGGCTGATCGCCGCGGCGAAGCGCTCGCCGGTGGCGAGCGGTAGCACCGGGTCGGAGTCGGCCCACAACATCAGCGTCGGACGCTTGTCGTCCTTGAGCGCGTCGAGCACGCGCTGTCCCGCCTCGGCGCCGGGCGCGTCGGGCTCGCGCGGGATCATCAGCGGAAAGGCCCGCGCACCGGACTTCGAGGCGACGCTCGGATACGGCGCTTCGTAGGCGGCGATCACCTCGTCGCCCGGGTCGTTCTTGCAGGCGCCGCGCACGAGCATCCCGACTGGCAGATCCTCGGTGCGCTCCACGAAGTCCTTGAACGCCGTCCACGCGTCGGTCATCTTCTGGTGACCTGTGAACAGCCCGGTGTCGAGGATCACCAATCGCTCGAAGCGCTCGGGATGCTCGACCGCGAGGCGCAGTCCGATCGGTCCGCCCCAGTCGTGTACGACGATTGTCGCTTTGCGCACGTCCAGTTCCTCGAGCAGGGGAGCGACCGCTGCGACGTGACGGTCGTAGGAGTACCAGTCGATGTCGATCGGCTTGTCCGAGCGCCCGAAACCGGGCAGGTCCGGTGCGATGCATCTGAAGCCGGCGTCTCTGACCGGTGCGAGCACCTTGCGCCACAGAAACGACCAGGTCGGCTCGCCGTGCATGAACAGCACGGGATCGCCTTCGCCCTCATCTAGGTGGGCGAGGCGCAGCCCGTCGTGCTCGCGATAGTGCGCCTCGAAGGGAAAGTCGGGGAGACCTTCGAGCAGCTCGTCCGGGGTACGCACCGCGTCGGTCATCGGCGAGAGAGCATACCCACCGGAGGATCGGTTAGGCTCGCAGGCGGGATGTTTGCAGCAATAGCACACTTCGGGCCTGTGCTTGCAGCCGAGAAGAGCAAGGTGCCGTACTACATCGCCGGTGGTCTGCTCGTTGCCTGGGCGCTGTTCGTATCGGTTGTCTTGGGGCGGCGCAACCCGAACTTTCCGAGTTCGTTGGGCGGCCAGCGCGCCGTGATGGCGATATCGGCCGTGCTCGTACTGGCAACAGTCTCCATGGCGGTCGCCACGTCCGGTGGCTCGAGCGCCAAGGCGACGATCGCGCCGATCACCCAGACGGGCCGCGAAGCCGCCTCCGGCTCGGGCACTTCCTCGCTGACCGAGGAAGCCGATCCCGAAGGCCAGTTGCGCTACACCACAAAGAATCTTTCGGCCAGAGCCGGCAAGGTCACGATCGACTTCAAGAACATGTCTCCGCTGATGCACAACATGACGATCGCTCAAGGAACGACTGTGTTGGCAGCCACGCCCACTTTCCAGGGCGGAGCAAAGACGCTCACGTTGAATTTGAAGCCCGGGACCTATGTGTTCTACTGCTCGGTTCCCGGTCATCGACAGGCAGGCATGGAAGGCAAG
>Ga0210385_10000410_pt1 | contig 32502 bp, 31 predicted proteins | sample IncBWH26OmetaG_FD_160107 | JGI IMG/M metagenome (GOLD analysis project Ga0210385, IMG submission 160107) | Forest soil microbial communities from Barre Woods Harvard Forest LTER site, Petersham, Massachusetts, United States - Inc-BW-H-26-O ...
GCAACACGCACTACTCGCCGCTGGCGCAGATCGACCGTCAAACGGTCGCCCGGCTCGGCTTTGCGTGGCAGCTGAAAACCGGCACCAATCGCGGCATGGAAGCGACCCCGATCGTCGTCGACGGCGTCATGTTCACCTCCGGCGTCGCCGGCCGCGTGTATGCGATCGATGCCGCAACCGGCCACCTGCTGTGGCAGTTCGAGCCGCCGCTAAAACTCAAAAACGCCCGCGGCAGCTGCTGCGACATCGTCAATCGCGGGGTCGCGGTCTGGCAAGGCAAGGTCTACGTGGCCTCCTTCGAAGGCATCCTGTATGCGCTGGACGCGAAGGACGGCAAGGTAATCTGGCAGGTGGACACCTTCGTCGACAAGGGACGTGCTTACTCCATCACGGGCGCGCCACAGATCGCGCATCGGGTGGTCGTCATCGGCAACGGCGGGGCTGAGTTTGATTCGCGCGGATACGTATCTGCCTATGACCTGCAGACCGGTCAGCTCGTTTGGCGCTTCTACACCGTGCCCGGTGATCCAACCAAGCCTTATGAGAGCAAGGCATTGGCAATGGCGGCCACGACCTGGGACCCCAAACGCGACGCCAGCGGCGGCGGTGGCGGCAACGCCTGGGATGGCATCGCCTACGATGCGAAAACGAACCTGGTGTTCTTCGGCACCGGTAACGGCGCTCCGTGGAACAGCGCGTACCGCAGCCCCGCGGGCGGCGACAATCTCTTTCTCGCCTCGATCATCGCCGTCAACGCCGACACCGGGGAGTATGTTTGGCACTATCAGGAGACACCGAGCGAGCGTTGGGACTACGACGCGACACCGCCCATTATGCTGGCGACTCTGAAGATCAATGGCGCGGACCAGGATGTCCTGATGCAGGCCTCGAAGAACGGTTTCTTCTATGTCCTGGCGCGCGCCAGCGGTCAGCTGTTGGCCGCCGACAAGTTCGTCGATGCGAACTGGGCCACGGGTGTCGACCTGCACACAGGCCGCCCGGCCGAGAACCCGGACAGCGACTACACCAAGGGCAAGCCCGTCATCGTGTTTCCATCGGGTGTGGGTGGCCACAATTTCAATCCGATGTCGCTTTCAGGGCGGACGGGCCTGGTTTATATCCCAACCGCACACAGTGGCGAGGCGCTGCTGGCGGCGCCGCGGACCCCCCACCTGCAGGAGCGCATGAATACCGGGGTACAGATCGCCTTCGCGACCCAGCTGCTCGCGCCGCCTAAGACCCTTCCTGCAGCCCTGAGGCCGGTGACGGCGCCGAGTTACCTCAAGAAGGTACCGAGCCTGGACATGCACGCCTCCTTGAAGGCCTGGGATCCCATCGCGCACAAAGTGGTCTGGGAGCACAAGTACCCAAGCTTCATGGATCATGGCGGTGTCCTCTCAAGCGCCGGCGGTATCGTCATCCAGGGCAGCATTGATGGCAAATTGCGGGTGTTCAACGATGAGACCGGTGCCGTCATCAAGGAGATAGACACGGGCACTCCGCTGATTGCCGCGCCGATGACCTATACCGTCAACGGCGTGCAGTACGTGGCCGTCCTCGCCGGCAGCGGCGGTGGCGGGTGGAACCTCTGGATGCCCGGCAATGTCGCGGCCACGCGCGGCAACGACAATCGGATATTGGCCTTCCGCCTCGATGGCGGCGCTACACCGATGCCGCCGGAATTAGCGCCCATCGCCGCGATGCCGGAACCGCCGGCCCAGGTGGGCACGCCCGCCGACATCGCCGCCGGCGGGAGCCTGTTCGCCCGCAATTGCGCCGGATGTCATGGCAATGCTGATCGGGCGCCGGTGCCTGACCTGCGCCGCTCCGGGTTCCTTCATGACAGCGCCGCATTCGCGTCGGTCGTGCGGGGTGGATTGCTTGAAAAGGCCGGCATGCCGAGCTGGGATGATCTTCTCACTGTCTCTCAGGTCGAGCAGATCCGTTCAAACCTGATATCCGTCGCACGTGACGCGTACGCCAACCAGAAGGCCGGAGTCTCGGCCGCGCCGGCGCCCGTATTGAAGGAAGGCCACCCGTAAGTTCACGACTCTGTCGTGATTGCGACCTTGGCGATCTGCTGACCGATGGGGCTTCCCAGGCCAGTGCACGCATCCCACCCGGCCGAGGCTTCGAAGGCTCCGTTGTTTCCCTGGGTGATATCGCGCAGCGCAGCAGGGTGGGCATAGAGCAAGGGATTCAGGTAGCCGGACGCACGGCCGTTGAGTGCGTTTGCCAGTGCAACGAGTCCCGCCCACAGCGGCGCCACGGCGCTCGTGCCACCAATGACCGTGTCGGTGCCATCGATACGCACGTCATAGCCCGTCTCTGGATCGGCATCGCCCGCGACGTCCGGGACGCCGCGTCCCGAGAGGGCACTACGGGCTCCAGCTGCCGTGGTCGCCGCGAGCCCTTGCTGCCAGCTCGGTACTGGAAAGAAGGCGCTTACCCCGCCGCCCCCGGCTCCACCGTCCGTGCTCGCATCATTCCAGACCACCTCACTCGCGATTTGGGTGCCGGCGGCGCGCAGGCTGGTACCACCGCAACCCAGTACGAAGGGACTGGAGGCCGGAAAATCGACGTGCGCGGCGCTACCGCTGGCGCCGTCGCTCGACCCGCCATCGCCGGACGCGGCGCACACGGTAATACCGAGCGTCGCGGCGGCCTGGAACGCCTGATCCATCGCGGTCATCGCCTGCGAGGTCCATGAGGACTCCGGACCTCCCCAGCTGATCGAGATGACCGAGGGCTTGCGCACCGTATCGTGCATGGCTGTCGTCACCGCATCAAGAAAGCCGGCATCGGTGTTGGGCGCGAAATACACCGCGATGCTCGCACCCGCGGCAACCGCGCCGACCACTTCGATATCGAGCATGACCTCTCCGTCTGGCCCATTGGCGTCGCCCGTGGGCTGATTTGCGCCATGGTCCACCGAAACGGCGGTCACCACCGGGGCCGCCACCCCAAGGCCGGCAAAGTAAGTCTGAAGGTCCTGCGGGCGGAAACCACCACCGAGCTCGATGAGCGCCACACATTCGCCCTGCGCCGTTTGCTGCGGGAAGTCATACAGAGAGGCCAGCTGACCGGGCGAGTAGGAGACGGCTGAAGCCGACGCCTTCGCCGCGGATGACGGCTGAGCGGGCGGGGATCTTGCGCCGCTGCGACGCTTTGGCGCGGGCTTGCGGATCCGGAAATGCGCCAGCGCCTGGGGCCGATTGTCCAGACCAAGTACCGCTTCGATGATGGGTTCGAGCTCTTCGGGTATCTGAATCCCGCCCTCGCGGCCACGGTAGGTTCCATCCGGATATTCGTAGCGCTTGAGTTCGACGCTGAAGGCTTCAGTGAATTGCGCCACGGTCCCCGCCAGCACCACGGTCCGTCGCGCCGCATGCTCCTGCACGACGCTGAGCCCGTGCAAGTGCGCGAACGCCTTGACCGCGGCCAGATCCGCGCTACTCGCCCCATGCGCCGCGGCGAACGCCTCGCGCGACAGCGGGCCCTCCGATCGATCCGCACGAGTCAGGCGCGAGACCCGTTCGGCGAGCGCTTCCCGGGCCTGTGGCCGCACGATCACACTCACCTCGAGCCGCTCGTGTTGGTCGGCGGGCCCGATCGCGCGCGCATTGGGCAGCGCGCTTTTCTCGCTTCCTTTGAGTCGACGCGTCGCCATTGCCGGTGCCTCGCAATCCTAGAATGACAAGCGGAAGCCTACCCGATAGGACAGACCTAGCCCCTCGAAGGATAGCGGATTCGTGTCACCATGACCCTTAACAAGCGCGGATAAGCTCACGATCAGGTGAGCGCAACGACGGCGATGGTTACGGTCGTGGTCGGCGAGCGCCGACGCCCTACGACAATCGATAGTGCCCTATGAGCTCGGTGAGGCTCGTCGCCTGCTCGTTCAGGGCCGTGGCCGCCGCCGCCGCCTCTTCAACCAGCGCTGCGTTCTGCTGGGTCATTGAGTCCATGGCAATGACCGCGCTGTTCACCTGCTCGATGCCCAAGGCCTGCTCACGGCTCGAGTTCGCGATGTCTGCCATCACGTCTGTGACCTTCTTCACCCGCGTCACAATCTCGCCGAGCGCTTCGCCGGATTCATCCACGAGCCTGGTGCCCTCGTTCACCTTGCGCACCGAGTCCTGGATCAGCGCCTTGATCTCCTTGGCGGCCTTGGCACTGCGCGAGGCGAGATTGCGCACCTCGGAGGCCACCACCGCAAAGCTCTGACCCTGTTCGCCGGCCCGTGCCGCCTCCACCGCCGCATTCAACGCCAATAGATTGGTCTGAAACGCGATCTCATCGATGACCCCGATGACTTCGACGATCTTATTGCTGGCGGTATTGATTTCGCCCATGGCCGCAACCGCCGCGCCAACGACTCGGCCGCCACCTTCGGCCTTTTCACGCGCCGCCACTGCCAGCTGGTTGGCCTGCGCCGCATTGTCGGCGTTGTTCTTCACTATCGCTGTCATCTCCTCCATCGTGGATGTGGTCTCCACCAGGCTGGAGGATTGCTCCTCAGTTCGGTTGCTCAGTGCCTGGTTGCCGCGTGAGATTTCCTCCGCTCCAAGCTGCACCGCGCGCGAGGTCGTCGCCAATGTGGCGACCACTTCCATCATGGCCTGAATCATCGAGTTTACCGAGGTGGCCAGGACTTTGAAGTCTCCCATCTTGGACTTCAAATCCATTCGCGAAGTGAGATCCCCGTCGACGGCGCGCCGCATCACTTGCATGGTCTCGGCAACGGTCCTTGAAACGCTGTCGATCAGCTCGTTGACGCTTTGCGCCAACAGATGCAGATTGCCGGTCTTGCCGTGCATCCCGATGCGCCGATCGCTCGCTCCGCCAAGTACCGCCTGGATGACCTCCCTGGATTCGCGTACCGCATCATCCAAGGCCCGTGCCTCGTTGACCCGCAGAGTAACGTCGCGCCCGATTCCCACCAGACCGACCACCGTTCCAGCCGCATCTCGCAGCGGTATCTTGCTTGTCTCCAGGCGCACCAGATTGCCGGCCGGATGCCGGCATTCTTCCTCACGCGCCAACAGCGGCCTGCCGGAGCGGATCACCGCCTGTTCGTCTTCGTGATAAAGAGTCGCCAGCTCCTTGGGATGGAAGTCAAAGTCATTCTTGCCCAGCAGGTCACCCGGCGCCTGGGCGCCCATGATGCGCGCTACCGCGACATTGGCCAGAAGAAAGCGACCGTTGACGTCCTTGACGTAAATCAGGTCCGGAAGATTGTCGATGAGCGTTCGCAACATCGCCCCCTCGCTGGCGGTGGCAAGCTCCCGCGCCCGCCATTTGCGGGCGAACAGATATCCGACCACGGCGATCGCTGCCGCGATGACAATGCTCGATGCGTAAACCAGGTGTTCAGTCATGAAGCATCCTTCGGCCCTTGCGCAGGTTTATCATTCCGGTTGCAGCTGAATTCCAAGGCCCGCCGCCGCACCTCGAACCCGACCGTCGAGACTCAGCAGCGCCAGACCCGAGATCGCCGATCGTGCGACCAGCAATGAGGCGAGGTGAATTGCGTCAAGGGTACGTACCGGCTGCCCGGGAAAGGACTGACGCGCACGCTCGAACACTTCCGGACCGAGGCGCAGGACAGTCCAGTGTGCAGCAGCAGTGGCCAGGTGGGCGCGCCGATCGGCCGCTTCGGCCTCGGTGAGTTCCCCCAACGCCACTGCCCGGTGCAACACCCGATCGCATTCGATGAGCGTCAGATCCGAGGCCACGATTATCTGCTGGGCCGCCAGCAGCTCGCGGATGCCTGGCGCGGATTCCTCATCAAGAAGCCATGCGAGCACGGCACTTGACTCTGCGTACAGGCTCACCGCGAGCCCCGCTCCTCATCGAGCAGCCGGGCTGAGGTAAAAGTGCCGCGTCGTTTGCGCGGCAGTGGCCGATACAGCGAGGGATCCGGGCCCGTGCCCACGGTGGCCAGGCCGCGTCGGGCCAGTGCCGCCAATCCGGGTGGCAGCGCAGGGTCCGCCTTGCTGGTGCCCGGTGCCGACAGTTCCGCCACGATCTCCCCGCGATCCGTCACCAGCACGGTCTCGCCGGCGCGTATGCGGCGGATGTATTCGCTAAGGCTGTTTTTAAGCTCGCGGATGCCGACGGTTCTCACCGGCGCAATGTAGCCTCATGAGTCTACATTGTCAATCGAGCCCCCAAAGCGGGCGCTCCGCTGCCCCTGCGGCACCCAATGTGCCCAGGCGTACAGACGCAGGCCACGCTGTCGCGTAGGCTGCCCGACACGGCGGACGAGAAATGCTGACGGTCCGCCAACCGCACCCTTGCACGCCCCGTGGAGCTGCCAGATGAATGAACTATTCGCACCCAGGCACCGTGGACAGTAGTGTATGACCTATTGTGTGGGCATTCTGCTGAGGGACGGCATCGTCCTCGCATCGGACTCTCGGACGCACGCTGGGGTCGACAACTTCGCTACCTTCTGCAAGATGACCGTTTTCGAACGCCCGGGTGATCGAGCCATTGTCCTGCTGAGCTCAGGGAACCTCGCGGGAACGCAGGCCGTGATCAGCGTGCTCAAACAGCGTGGCGAAGTGCAGGATGACGTCACCAGCATCTGGAACGCTCGCACCATGTTCGACGTGGCCGTCATCGTTTCGGACGCCGTGCGGGACATCGAGCGCCGCGACGCCAAGCACCTGGCGGACAGCGTCAGTCCGTTCAACGCCTCATTCATCATCGGTGGCCAGATCAAGGGTGAACCGATGCGGTTGTTCCGGACCTTCTCCGAGGGCAACTTCATCGAGGCCAGTGCCGATACACTGTTCTTTCAAACCGGTGAGGCAAAGTACGGAAAGCCCATCCTCGATCGGGTGATCACCCTAGCGACGAACCTCGGCGACGCCATGAAATGCGTCCTGGTGTCGTTCGATTCCACAATGCGCAGCAATCTTTCGGTGGGCATGCCCATCGATCTGGTGTTCTGCGAACGCGACAGCATCATGATCAGCGGCCGTCACCGCTTCGAGCAAGGCGACGCCTACTTCACTGCCCTGAGCCGAGAATGGCGCGAAGGTGTGCGCGACGTGTTCCGCCGCCTGCCCGAAGTGCCGGCGCCCCAGCCACCCCCGTTATGCACCACTGCGACCTCCCCGCCCCCAAGCGAACGATGGCTTGGGTGAGCACGGGCCCGCCAGCCATGGAGCTTTGATGCTGAACATTCGTTTAGGCTACGAACTGATATATCAGTGCCCGCAGCCAACGCCGATGATCATGAACCTGCACATCCATCATTCGCGAGTCAACGATCTGGTCCGCCCGGACAGCATGATCACCGATCCATGGATGCCACTGGTGTCGTACCACGACGGTTTTGGCAACCTGTGCACCCGCCTCGTGGCTCCTGCCGGACGCACCCGTATCACCACGGACGCACTGATCACGGATCGAGGGTTGCCGGAGACCGTGATGTTGGACGCGCAACAGCATCCCGTGGAAACCCTGCCGCAGGAAACCCTGGTCTATCTGCTTGGCAGCCGCTACTGCGACACCGATAATCTAAGCAGCGTGGCGTGGACCCTGTTTGGCACCACGATGGGCGGCTGGTCACGGGTGCAGTCGGTATGTAATTTCGTCAACAGGCACATTACATTCGGCTACGAGTTCGCACGCGCCACCAGAACCGCCTCGGAAGCATTCCATGAGCGCAAGGGCGTTTGTCGGGACTACGCGCACCTGGCCATCACCCTTTGCCGGTGTCTGAATATTCCCGCACGCTATTGCACCGGCTATCTCGGCGATATCGGCATTCCTGCGGCTGATGCGCCCATGGATTTCGCAGGTTGGTTTGAAGCGTATGTCGGGGGCACCTGGTTCACGTTCGACGCCCGCAACAATGAGCCGCGAATCGGCCGGGTATTGATCGCGCGAGGCCGCGACGCCGCCGATGTCGCGATCAGCATGACATTCGGGCCAAACGTGCTCGAAGGCTTCCGAGTCTGGGCAGACGAAGTGCGGGCGGCCTAGGGCCAAGCCTCAACGCTCTTCGGCGAACACCGGTTCCAGAGCGGGCGCACCGAGCATGGCGCCCGTGATCGCGAGATGCTCACTGTCAACATACAAGGGGCTTGCATCAGTTTCGAAGGTGCAACGGCCTTGCGCACACAGAATGTCCTGCGGCCTCAGGATCGTGAATGCGTAGTGCCGCTGCAGACGCGCAAATATTTCCATGGCACTGCGCTGCTGCGTCTCATAGTCGGCCCGGCTGATACTCAGATCACGATGCAGTTGCAGCCGCCGCCCGGCAGCCAGCAGATAGGGCACGCTCAGGGACTTCTGCGGAACATCCGCCATCAGGAACACTCGTACATGCTGCTCTTGCAGCACCGCCAGCAGCCGTTCCAGCCCGCGCGCGAACACCACGGCGTTTTGCTTCACGGAATAATTGCCCGGGGTCTCGGCATCGGTCAGTGTGCTTAGAAACCGACTCTCGGTATTTGCGATCCAGTGGCCTATCAGAATCACTTTGGGGATCCGGTTCTGAATGACCCATTGCAGGACCAGGTCGTTGTGCCGCTTGCAGCCTGCCCCATGGCCCACGCCGGCCGCGTCCATCCATGAACGCAGGCCGATCCATTGACCGGGCGTGCTATCGCGCACATAGGTTCCCAGCAGCGGCGGGCAGCGACCGCTCTGGGCAAACATTGCCGCTTCGTGATGTCCGGCAAAGGCTGCCTCGAGCGCCGGCAGCATGGCAACTGCGTGCGAATCACCCCAGACAACGGCGCTGATGCGCGCCGACCTGTCCCCCAATACGCATACAGGGCGTTGCACAAGCTCCGGCGAGCTGCCCGTACAGCGTAGCTGCTCAGCCGATTGCGTCGGAAAGCGCAGACGCTCAGTGGCGTCATAGCGCACCGGGTCCGTGGCGCGATGCACACCCGCCGTGGCCAGCATCAGCACCCCGCCGCAGAGCGCTGCTGCTGCAAAGAGTGACCGTCGATCCAGCCACGCGTTCGCTCCGCGAAACGGCTGCTCCACCAGGCGCCACGACAGCGCCCCCAGAAGCAAAGTCGCCCCCAGCAGTAGCCCACGCATTGGCGCCGAAAGCGGATCCAGGGCGTAATACTGAACCAGCAGCAGCAATGGCCAATGATACAAATAAAGCGAGTAGGACCACTGACCGATGCGGCGCATGAAGCCGATGCCCAGTACTCGACCCACGGTCATACTCTGATCGCATGAGGCGTGGATGATCAGGGCGGCTCCGGCGCAGGGCAGCAGCGTCAACTCGCCAGGGTATGGACTGTCCGTGCTCAGCAACCCATCCGCGGCGGCGATGAGCACCAGGCCCGCAACCGCAGCGCCGGCGCGCGTGCTGCGCTGCTGCGGCGGAGGCCACTTTCCCACCGCCAGCAGTGCGCCGGCCAGAAGTTCCCAGGCGCGAAACGGTGCCAGATAAAATGCCGCCAACGGCCAGATGCGCACCACGACCATGCAGGCCAAGAGTGATAGCAGGGCCAAGGGCCACAGCACGGCGCCATAGCGCCCGCGACACAATCCCCAGATGGTCAGCATCAGCAGCGGGAACAGCAGATAAAACTGCTCCTCGACGGCGAGCGACCAGGTATGCAGCAGCACCACATGGTCGGCGAATTGGCCGCCGTAGACTCCCGCGTTGCGATAGAGCGCGAAGTTGGCGAGAAACGGCACCACATAGCCGCCAATGCCGCTGAAGAAATGCAGATCGGGTGGAAACAGCACCAGCGCACCCGCCAGCAACACGAGCGCATACATGACGAATAGAGCGGGAATGATGCGGCGGACGCGACGTTCGTAGAACGCCAGAAGCGAAAAATGCCCGGCCAGAAGGTCGCGCTCGATATGGGCGGCGATCAGATAGCCGGAGATGACAAAGAAGACATCGACGCCGGCGAATCCCCCGCCGAATCCGGGTATACCGTAGTGATGGAAAATGACCAGGAGGACCGCGATCGCCCGTAACCCATCGATATCGCGCCGGTAGATCGGCGCCGCCTCCACCGCCTGAAATGACTCGCTCAGCATCTGTCCGGGTGAGTTCCGTTAAGCGGGCAAAAGGTTCAGCGCGTCAACACGGATGGACTTCACCAAACCCAACACTTAGGATTTTCACGTGAAATCGTGCAACGTCCGTCAATTCAGCTCCCGTGCCTGCGCCATCTGGATGTGGGCTTTGCTCGCGCTGGCACTCAGCCTCTGCCTTTCGAGTTGCACGCCGCCACCGCCCGCGGATCCGCAACTGGCCATCGACCTGCGATGGGTCAGGAACTACCCCAAGGAGCACCGCAGCAACGTCAATACCGGACTTTACTGGGCCCTGTCCTTTCTCGGGGCCAAGCTGCCGGACTCGGCCAATGTCCTGACCTGGCATGGCAAGCTGGTAACACTCGATCTTGGCGCCGCACAGGTCCAGGAGGGCACGCAGGAGGCGTGGAAGAAGCTGCTGCGCGAGTTCAAGGCCAGCGAGGAATACCGCAGGACCGGCGCCATCGACATTGGCCGCTTCATTTTCGTGAGCCTGTGCAGTGCCAATCTTTATTACGAGCTCAGCGGCACCAGTCCTAGTTATCCAATGTTCCGGGCCAGGCATACATTTGCGCCCCGTCAGATCGCCGTAGTCGAATCGGCCGTGGCGCATGGCAATCGTCTTATCGAGATTGGGACCGGGGCCGGCATCGGCGGCGTTGCCTTTGTCGCATTCGAGGGGTCCGGCGCCTTGAAGGATGCAACCTTCAGGAAACAGGATATCGAGACCCTGGAGTTCATGGACAACGGGCAATTGCGCTTCGGACTGTACGATCTTGACGGCCATCTGAAAACGGCGACGACACCTGCGCTTACCACCGCCGGCAAGCCGAGCAAGTGTCTGTGGTGCCATGAGATCAATCTGAATCCACCCTTCAGCAATGTCACCGATGTTGCCGGGTACTACACCACCCGGCAGTTCCGTGAACTTGTCACCAGCCAGATGCGTGTCGTGGCTGACTATCGACAAAGCCTGCGCTCGAAGGTGGATTTCAGGAAAACCCAGGATCACTCGAATGCGGAAAATCTCTATTTGTCGTTTGCGCACCCCACGGCGGAAAGACTGGCCGATGAATGGGGAATGCCGGTCGAACAGGTGCTGCAGAAGCTACAGACCCTGCACCTGAAGCCTCACCCCCATAGCGCCTACGTGGATGACGGAATCCTGGGGGATAAGCTCTACGATCGCAGTGAGGTGGAGGCGCTTGCGCCATACCATGGCGTGGTCGGACCCTCGGATGTCCGGGAGGCCTCCAGCTACGAGCCCGCTGCCTTGCAGTGACCCGCCGACCCGTGCGTCACTGTATGGTGCAGATGGCGGGAATCTGCCAGTGACCTCTGGAGTCCCGTATCAGCCAATAGACGGCATCAATATCCTTAAGAGCATTCACGTTGTACATCACATGAACCGGATAGCCATAAACGCTGTCTCGTCCCGGTCCCGCAGGCGCATATAGGGCTTCGTAGCTGTTGCGGGGGTGGCGGGGTGCGCCGATTTCCACGAGTTTCCAGCTGAAGGTCCATTGGTCCTTGAGGTCCATCTGCTTGATGCAGGCCTTGATGGCGGGCACTGAGGGCGCAGGCGGGGGCGCCTCATCCGCCACCGACCGTCCGGACAGACACAGCATTGCCAGGGCCGCCAGCAGCTTGCCGGGGCGCACGCACTTCATGGATAGTTCTCGAGATTCAGGTAGGCCGCCTCAATGTCCACTTCCCGCAGCATGTCGTAGTAAGCCCAATCCTTGTATTTTTCGAGCAGCAGAGTTTTCTTCAGCTGCGCCAGACTTTTTCCCTGGGCCATTCCCTGGGCAACACCGGCGCGCAGGTCCTCGAAGTACTGTCGGCCCTCGGTCACGTCCGCCTTGGTGAAGGTGACGGACCCGTGCCCTTGGGCCAGGATGTCGAAGTCCAAGGCCTCGATGGTTCTGTAAGACCTGATCCATTCGGCAAGCGGATGCTGGTCGAACATGCCACAGCCGCTGGGCAGTGAGCGCATTGATGTGCTCACCAGTGCGTCGGCCGGAAAGTCGGCCGAAAACACCACCCGCTCCGCGGGGAAGTACACGACAGTGCCATCATCCGCATGGTTGAGACCCGGAAAGATCAACTGGATGGTGCGGCCGCCAAACACCAGGGTCATCCGTTCCGAATAGACGATGTCGGGTGGCACCACCCCCTGGGTCGCCCACCATTGCGCGGGAGTGATGTGTCCGGTGTGATCGCGATCGACGGACTCGAAGTAGCCCCGGCCCATGCCACAGATGCCGGGATGCTCCAGAGTGGGGATGGCGATCTCCTCGGACTCTATGGTGCCGTTGTGATTCAGATCGATCATGTTCCCGGGCATATGCGGGTAGCGGCCATCCATGTTCTTGAGGATGCGCTCCTGGCCCACGATATGCGGATGACTGTCGGCAAACACCGCAGCGCCACCCACATGGTCCCAGTGACTGTGGCTGTAGATGATGTAGCGCACCGCCTTGCCCGGAAACCGGCTCGCGAACTCACTCTTCATCCAGCCTGCAAAATCCGCACTGATCGGATCAACCAGCAGGATTCCCTCCGGTGTCACATAGACCAGGCTCCACCAGTTTCCATTGCCCACGCGCCACAGGTCACCGGTGATCGGGACAAAGACTCGCGGCGGCCCGGAGCGTCGCGTCACCGGGGCCGGGGCACCCTGGGCATTGCAGCGCGCCGGGCACAGCACCAAGGTCGCAGCAATCAGCAGTAAAGCACTAGTCAGCCGCATGGTTCTTGCGTGATTCCTCGACGAAACCGGGCTCCACCGCCGCCATCGCCTCCATGAGGTGAGTGGTTTTGTTGAACAGTGAAAGCTCGCGGTAGCGACCTTCGCGCACCTTGTTCACGAAATCATTGTTGGCGATGTGCATGCGGCCGACACCGACCAGGTCCAGCGTCCCACGGCCCACACGATCTGCCAGGAAGCGCAGATCGCCTTCAAGAGTCAATTCGGATGGCTCCTCATCGTCAAACAGGTTGGCGAACATCTCAACATTGACCCCGACGCTGCCGCAGGTCATGACGGTCGCGTCGGTCATGGATTTGACCCACTCGGCGATGGTGAACAGCGGCTGTTCGCTGTCGGGCCACTCCGGTTTGTGAAAGCGCCGTGAGGAGACGTTGAAAAGGTCCACGCCACAGCTGCGCAACAGCGTCAACATGTCCCGCAGGTCCTTGGGGCTCTGCGCCACCACGGCGCCGTAGTCGACTTCCTTGAACTGCGAAAAACGATAGGAAATCACGAAGTCCGGGCCGACGGCCGCCCGGATCGCGGTGACGATCTGTGCCGAATAACGGGCGCGTTCCGCCAGCGAGCGACCACCATACTCATCCTCACGCTGGTTCGTCTCGGCCCATAGAAACTGGTCCAGGAGATAGCCATGGGCGGAGTGGACCTCGATGCCATCGGCGCCCAGTTGCTGCGCCTGCTGTGCAGCACGCACATACGCCTGCTTCAGGTCCTGCAGATCCTGTGGCGTCATGGCGCGCCCATGCGGCCGCCCGGCCTGGATCAGGCCGGAGGGACTCAACGCCGGAAAGCCGGCCAGCGGATGCCCCGGCGCTACCTTGCGCATGGCTCCCGGATGCCACAGCTGCAGCAGGAAGGCGGCCCCCTGCCCGTGCACGGCCTCGACCACCGGCCGCCAGGCGGCAAGTGTCCCAGGTTCCAGTCGACCCATGACGGGCTGCCAGTACGCTGATGGGTGGTCCGGGGAGGTGGATTCGCTGATGATGAGACCGACACCGCCGGCCGCACAGCGGCGCATGTACTCCACCATCTTCGGCGTCGGCGCTCCGTCGTTCATGAATCCGCGCTGCATGCCCGGCATCACGAAGCGATTGCGCAGCACCAGGCTGCCGACACGCTGTGGTGTGAAGAGAACGTCCAGTTGCTGTGGCAATGCAATGCTCCCCCGACTGGGGTGAATGTACCACCAGGGGATGGCCGCGCCCAAGGCGGCTCATGGATGCCGCGGCGGCCCTAGAACCTCTTAAGCAGCGACCGCAGCAGCGGGGCGAGGCGCTCGAGCTCATCGCGGTGGGCCACTGTCAGCTCGCGCAGCAGAACATCGGCAGCGGCGGTGAGTTGGATCAATACCTGCCGTCGATCGCCCGGCACGGCGCCACGGTGGATGAGTCCCTTGAGCTCGAGCCGATCGATCAGTCCGACGGCACTGTGCGGCTGGATCGCCAGGCGCTCAGCCAGGATGCCAGAGGTGAGCGGTTTGGGGCCTCGGTGACCCTTTATGGCAAGCAGCGCCTGATGCTGCTGCGCCGTCAGGCCAGCCTGCTCCGCGGCCGCCTCGCTGAAGATCAGAAAGTGCCGCAGCAGATAACGGAACTGCGCCAGCCTCTCATAGTCTGCCTGGCCCAGGTCCGGGCCGGCGGCCCGCTGGGCGGTTGCAGCCGCGGTTGCAATCCTGCTGCGCATAACACTTCCAGGTATATCGTATTACGATATATTAGCGCCCCCACCCCTGACCCGCAATTCGAGGCCGCCGCATGCAAGCGCACGTTCATAAACCTGGCATTGGCCACACTGACCGGCTGCGCGATTTCAGCGCCGACCACCGTCTGCTGCTCCTGGGAGCCATGGCGCCGGTGGTGGGGAGCGCGGGCGCGGCAGCCGCCTGGACCCTACTGCATCTGATCAATCTGGCCACGAATCTTGCCTACTACGGCCACTTCAGTGCCACGCAGGCCTCCATCGCGGGCAACAACCTGGGGCCCTGGGCGGTCCTGATTCCGGTGGCGGGCTGCCTGATCATCGGGGTAATGGCGCGCTACGGGTCCGAGAAGATCCGCGGCCACGGCATTCCTGAGGCCATGGAGGCCATTCTGATCGGCCGCAGCCGCATACAGCCCAAGGTCGCGATCCTCAAGCCATTGTCATCGGCCATCTCGATCGGCAGCGGCGGACCATTCGGCGCCGAAGGGCCCATCATCATGACCGGCGGCGCCTTCGGCTCCCTGTTCGCCCAGCTGTTCCATCTTTCAAACGCCGAGCGCAAGACACTGCTGGTCGCCGGCGCGGCGGCCGGCATGGCCGCGACCTTCGGCACCCCGGTTGCCGCCATCTTGCTGGCGGTCGAACTGCTGCTGTTCGAATGGAAACCGCGCAGCTTCGTACCGGTGGCGATTGCTGCCGTGGTCGCCGCTGCCTGGCGCCCCGCGCTGATGGGCGGGGGGGTGCTGTTTCCCATGGCCATCAGCCCATCACTGCCGACGCTCGGCCTACTGTTTGCCACGGGCCTTGGCGTGCTGTGCGGCCTTGCCTCGGGGTTTCTGACACTGATGGTGTATGGCACTGAGGATCTATTCCAGCGCCTGCCCATCCATTGGATGTGGTGGCCCGCCATCGGTGGCTTGGTGGTCGGGCTGGGTGGCCTCATCGAACCGCACGCCCTGGGCGTGGGCTATGACAATATTGCAGCGTTGCTGAATGGCGATCGCACCGTGCACGCGATACTGATGCTGCTGCTCGTCAAGGCCGTGATCTGGTCCGTCGCGCTCGGCTCAGGAACATCAGGTGGTGTGCTCGCCCCGTTGCTGATCATGGGTGGTGCGATCGGCGCCCTGTTCGGCGGCTTGATGCCAGGGGCACAGATGGGACTGTGGGCGCTGCTGGGCATGGCGGCCATGATGGGCGGCACCATGCGCTCGCCGCTGACGGCCACCCTCTTCGCCCTGGAACTCACCCACAATGTGGGGGCACTGCTACCCCTGGCGATCGCCTGCACCGCGGCTCATGCAACCACCGTGCTGCTGCTGCGGCGTTCGATTCTGACCGAGAAGGTGGCGCGCCGCGGTCATCACGTAACACGCGAATATGTCGTGGATCCTTTCGAGACCATGCGTGTAGCGGACATCATGACTCACCCCGCCGCGACGCTCCCTGACAGCATGCCGGTGGAGGATGCCGTCGCCTTCTTCGCCAACCAGCAGGCGCCGGCACCCCATCAGAGCTATCCGGTCGTGGATCATGCCAACACGCTGCGCGCAGTCCTCACCCAGGCCGATGTGCTGCGCTGGGCAAGCGAGGGCCGACCGCACGGCAAGTCGCTGGGAAAGGCGCTGGGCACCCACAAGTTCGTGACCGGCTACAGCGACGAACTTGTGGGCGAGCTGGCGGACCGCATGCACGAGACTGACGCACGGCGCGTGCCGGTGCTCAATCGCGGCGATGGCAGCGTCGTGGGCTTCGTGTCACGGCGCGACCTGCTGCGCATACGCATCATGACCGTGCGCCATGAACGACATCGCGAGACTTTGATCCGCTTCGGGAAATGACCGTCCAAAGAACGGCCTGCACGAAATCCTACGATTCCGTGCAGGCCGCGTGCTACCCGTACCTAGTGCCTGGTGTTACCAGACCCAGTGATACCAGGCCTTCTGCGTTACTTGATCCTTCTGGGTCTCCTTGTTGCTCTTGGCCGCGTTGTTGGCCAGATTGCTCGCCGTCAGCTGCTGGCTCGGCGTCTTGACCGTGGTGGTCGCAGGCTTGGTCTGATTGTGCGCCACCTGCTGTGCCTGAACCGCGCCGGGCTTGCGCAAGTCCTGGTTGTCAGCACGCAGATCATGATGATCGGCCCTCAGGTCCTGGCGGTCCGTACGCATATTGCTCGCATCCGTGCGAATGGCACTATGGTCCTCGCCGATGTCCTTTCGATCGGTCTGGATGTTGCTGCGGTCCGTCCTGATGTTATTGGCATCAGTGCGGATGGCGCTTCGATCCTGCCGCATGTCCTGGTGGTCGCTGCGGATGTCAGAGCGCGCCTGATCGATGGCACTCTGCTCATTGGTGCCAGCACGCTCCTTGGCGTAGTCCTGACGCAGGTCATGCCGCTCGGAGCGTACATTGGCCTGATCCTGAGCAATGTCCGACTTGTCAGTCTTGATGTCCGCCCGGTTCTGGGCAATGTTGCTCTGGTTGGCGCTGATATTCGCCTTGTCCTGAGCGATGTCCTGTCGATCGGTGCGGATGTCAGCCCGGTTTGTGGCCAGGCTCTGTCGGTCGTCGCGGGCATCCTGACGGATGTCCTGCTGCGCCTGCGCGCTGTTCTTCTCAGCGTCCGCCCGGTCGGTCCTGGCGGTGGACAGGTTCTGGCGGTCCGTCTGGACGTCGCCTCGTTCCTGCTTTATGGCGCCCTGATCGTTGGCCCCGTTCTGCTCCTTCTGGTAGTCCTGATGCAGCGTGCGTTGATCAGTGCGCAGGTCGGCCTGGTCGGTACGAATGTCCTTGTTGTCGGTTCGGACATCCGCCCGGTCCTGCTGGACACTTGCCTGGGCCGCATTGGGATTCGGGCCGGCCTGGCCAACGGCAGGCGCGGTGCTCTGCGATGGGCTGGGGCCCGCGGTGCCAGTCACTGGCGCGCTTGACTGCGGCAGGGGCTGGGTCTGGGCATATGCACCCGGCAATGCCGTTCCGAGGACGGCCCCGACGGCGATTGCAACTAACGTAGTGCGTTTCATAGAACCTCCTTCCATCACTCAACAAGAAATTGATTCAGTTGTTCGGCTGAACATCGTTGCGCGCCGCAGGCGGGGAGGCGCTGGGAAGCGGCTCCGCCGGATGGGCGACTGCGGGCGCGGATGCCTGGGAGAGTTTTTCCTGGTCGACGAAGTTCTGAACCAGGCTGAAGAACTGGCCATAGAAATTCGGATCGGTGATCGTTTCCCGTCTGACCGTTCCTAGAACCTTGGCCGATCCGGACGGCAAGGTGAGCGTCGCAGGTCCGACGCCCATGCTCGTGGTCTGCGACATCTTCTGCAGCTTGTTTTCCTCACGCGTGGCCGTCACGAAAACACTGCTGGTGCCGTTCTTGTTGTCGGCACAGGTGGTCTGCAGCCGGGTCGTGACATTGAGCTTGGGCGTGGGCTGCTGATCGCGCGAGCCGGTCATGACACCCGAATCATTGGGACGATCCAGCATGTATCCCTGACTGAGCAGTGCGCGCTTGACGCTCCAGCACACTGAGTCTCCGGTTCCGGAGAAATTGCGGCTGAAGGGCGCATCCGCGGTGAATTGCTTGGGCGGCGGCTGGTGCGCGCAACCGACCAGCAGCGCAGTCGCGGCCGCAACGGCCCACATCGGCCCGGACGCTTTTGTTTGTCGATTGCTCATCTCTACCTCCGCCTTAATTCCCAAATTTCAACGTGCAGCCAGTATGAGCCCCGCAAATGGCCGCACTGTCGTCGCCCACCCCAATTCCAGGGCAAGACCTCCTGCCACGGACCTGTAGGGTCGGGACTACCATTGGCAAACGCCAACACGGGCGCGGCGTAATCCATTTGGCAGCGTGCGCGCAAATGCCGCATTCTGGTGCGCATGGCCGTACTCAAAGGGTTTGCAAAGCACCCACACTCGCTGTGGCTGCGTCGGGCTCTATTTCAGATTCATCTGTGGTGCGGCATCGCAACCGGGCTGTATGTCCTGATCATCAGCCTGTCGGGCAGCCTGATTGTTTTCCGGCGCGAATTGGACCGTGTTCTTTGCCCAGGCACTTTGGCCCTCACCGCTTCGGGCCGTATGGTGAGAACGGTTTGTGAACCCGCCTTCATCAGCTGGATGGCCGAATTCCACGATCACCTGGGCATCGGCCGCCCGGGCCTGCTGATCAATGGCCTGGGCGCCATCGCCGTAATGCTGATGTGCGTGACGGGCGCCATATTGTGGTGGCCCGGTCGCGCTCGCTGGCGTCGCAGCCTCACACTGCGTCGCGATGTGAGCGCCCAGCGCTTCATCTGGGACCTGCACAGCGTCCTGGGTTTCTGGATGCTGCTGCTGGTGTTGATGTGGGCCCTGACCGGAGTGTACTTCGCCTTTCCCAATAGCTTCGATGCCGTGGCCGACGATGCCATCGCATGGCTGGTGCGCCTGCACTTCGGCCGTGCCTATGGGCCGTTCATCGAGGCGCTATGGGTGGTTCTGGGACTGGTACCCTGCGGCCTGTTCGTGACCGGGGTACTCATGTGGTGGAATCGCGTGGTGCGCGTGCGCTTCACGAAACACGGCGGCCCGCCTCGCGAAGCAGCGCGCCCATGTCATCGATTTTATCGTCAAGCAGATTGAGTTTGCGTGCCAGCCCCTGGATATCCGAGGCGGCACGACGGTTGACGTCGAAGTCCAGTTCGCCACGCAGCCGGTCCTTGGTATCCTGACGGTTCTGACTCATCATGATGACCGGTGCCTGAATCGCCGCCAGCATCGACAGAAACAGATTGAGCAGGATGAAAGGATACGGATCCCAGGCCCTGCCACGTAGCGCGATGTTGATCGCGGTGTAGACCACCATGATCACGCCAAAGGTGATGATGAAGATCCAGGAGCCGCCAAAACGCGCGACCTGGTCGGCGAGGCGTTCGGGAAATGTGGCTTCGGTTTCGATGAACTCATTGGGGTTGCGGCTTGCGCGCATGCGCACCAGATCGTGTGCCGCATGAAACTGCCGCCCGAGCGTGGTCAGCAGATCCATGCCGGCATGTGGCTTGCGTTCCAGCAGCACGGCAATGTCATCGCGCGCGACCTCCAGACAGTCGGTCGCCTCCAGGGCAATGGCGCTGGTGCGGTGAGGGGTCTGCTCGAGCATCGAGGCAAAGCCAAAAAACTCGCCGCTCGCAGGCTCATCGACGATGACCTCCTGCTGGTCCTCGTCAACCGTCGTCACGCGCACCTTGCCGGACAACAGCACGTAGGCCTGGCCGCCGGGACTGCCCGCTTTGTAGATGCGTTCCCGGGCCGCAAATTGTCTGACTTCAACCTGGGCGGCGAGAACCGCCGTCTCCTCCTCATCGAGCAAGGCAAAGAGCGGGACGCTCTTGAGCACGTCTGGATTGCAGGCCATGAGAATCTCCCGGGATCAGCGGTTCGAGCTTACGAAGGCAGTGGCAGGGGCTCCAGTTCCGCCTGAACGACAAAGCCCGGCCGCCAGCGCAGAGACATCACGGCGAAGATCGCTCCCAGGATCGCCCCGGCGATCACGTCGAGCACCACGTGTTGTTTGGTGGCGAGTGTCGAATAGACAATGAGCGCGAACCAGAGCGCGTTGGCCCCACGCAGTGCCAACGGCAGGCGCATGGTGCGCATGACCTCATCGATCCGGATCACCGTGAAGATCGCGACGGCCACATGCATCGACGGACAGGCATTGCCCGTCTCATCAACCCGGCGCAAGGTGGAAAATCCAGGGAAACCGTTCGCGACCGCGATGAAGATTGGCACTCGGGTCGGCCAGAAATAGAAAATCGTGAGCCCGCTGGCACACAATCCGCACAGCCACGCACCATATACCGCGAACTCCCGTACTCCACGCTGCAGCCCCGGTCCGATGCCGATATAGATCCACAGCGTCATGTAGGCCAGCAGCGCCACGGGCTGAAAGGGAACGGCCGAGTCGAGCGGGGTCATCGGCATGACGAGCGCCGCATGGGACGGATGGCGCTGCACGGCGAAATAAGCAACGAAGAAAAGACCGGTGAGCAGACTGGTGCAAAGCGTCGTGCGAATGAAGCCCCGACGCAGCCGCGTACCGAATTCGGCCCAGAGCGGCGCGGGCGGCAATCGTGTCGCGCCCTCAGCGCGGGTTGTCGTGATGCGTACCATCGACCACGTGGTTGAGATCCTTATCGATGCACGGAGTTGCCTCGACCAAATCGACATCGGTGAGCTTGGCGGTCCGGTTGACCTTCCAAGGCTCAGTCAGGACTTTGGGGTCGGTTGCGACAGCCTCATACCGCAAGGTGTCCCCCACGCGCCACAGCCGTTCGGTAACGGTCAGTTCCACGGAATGGAATGCTCCATTGTCAGTAAGCCAGCTGTCATCATTGAACTGGTTGGCCTCGACCACCAGCGTGTCGCCTTCCCAATGCCCGATCGAATCGCCAAGCGTGCTCGGGTCCACGTCCTTGCGATGGGGGCGGCCGTCGACGGGAATGATGCGGAAGAAATCTCCGGAAACATCATCGTACAAAAACACGATCTGACCGGGCTGCTGAACGATCTTGTCCGGCGGTCCGATGCGCGGCAGGCCCGGCGAACGGCAATGCAGAACCGGGTCAAACTTCAGTTGGTTCTTGTCCAGGTCGGCCACTTTCGCCAGATATTCGGGGCGGTAGTGCGGAAAATTGCGCGGCGGTCGTGCGGCCGGCGGCGGCGTGCCACTCGTGGCGACCGGTGGCGGGGAATCGCAGCCTGAGACGCACACCGAGCCGCCCGCCAGATGCTGGGGCTTCACGAAATCGATACCCGAACCGTTGTCCCAGGTGCCATTGAGATCCGGATGGCCCGCCGCATCCCGCGGCAGCGGCGGAGTCTGCGCGAACAGCAATGGGGCGGCGCAAGCCAGGACCGCGGCCAGAGCCGCCGTGACTGAAGGTTTCATGCGACACCTGCCTGGCATGCGCTGGCCTACTTATCCGAGGCGAACTGGTAGTGGTGCCCGTCCGCGTAGGTGACATTGACGAGGTAGCCCAAGTGCGGGGTACCGTCCCGCGCCAGGTAGGCCTCGACATTGGCCGTCTGGCCATTGCCGAGCAGCAGCACCTTGCTCAGGCCCGCCTTGCGCATCATGGCGACCGGCACGCTCTCCAGGCGCCAGGTCGTGATGGCCCCCTTCGCATCCTTCACGTCCACGTGAATATAGATATGCGGATTCGCCCATTCCACATCCGAGACGACCCCGCTGAGGGTTACGATTTTGCGGACATCAAACTCGCCGCCAACCGAATGATGGGCCAGCGCCACGCGTCCCGTCAGCCCCAGGATGGCCACAAGAACAGTCGCGGCATCTCGAATCGCCATGGCCATCGACCCCCAAGAAATCACGCGCTGGGAACAATACTCTGATCCGTGGCCGCAGGTCTAATCCAGCAGCGGATGGCCCTTGGGCAACTGATGCGCGTACCAGGCCGCCAGGCGGTGACGAATGCTCTGGTCCCCGACCTGCTCTTCGGGCATGGGAGAGATGACCTTGTCATGAACCAGCAGGCGATAGATGTACAAAGCCTTGTCGCTCGCCGAGTCCGTGGCCTCGAATTCCACCGCCTTGCGACCTTCGGCATAGGCAACGCCGGCGCTCAAGGCCGCCTTGAACAACTCCGCTTCGTGCCTGAATTTCTTCATGCCTTGACTTCAGTCGCGGCGCCGCGTGACGACAAATGCCTCATCGTTGAACCACAGGCCCCCGTGCTTCTGCAGAACCTTCTGCGTGGCCGCAAGATACGCGCCATTGGTGACCACTGCATCCAAGCGCTCATCCTCGATCTGATTGACATAGATCGCAGCGTTCCAGGCGGCGAACAGGGTGGAGGTTCCGATCCGATCACCGATCTCGGAGGGCAAGGTGTGCATGTCATAGCGGAACACGGCCTTTTCATCCGGCAAGGCGGCTAGATTGTATTCGCGCGCGTCTCGCCCCAGCTCCCGGCGCAGCGTGCTCAGCAGCTCATGGCGGTCCACCTTGAAGGGTCGCTCCTCGGGCCACAGCTGCTGGATGATTTCCAGGCCCGGGTCGTTGCCGCAGGACTGTATCGCCAGCAACCGGCCACCATGGGCGAGGCTGCGCGCGAGCGGCATCAATACCTTCTGGACCTTGAAATCCGCACCCATGCGCGCCCGCCAGGGCTGGGAGGCCAGCACCAGGTCGTAGTGTTCGAACAGCCTGCCGGGCTTGGGAATGGCCGCATCCAGCAAAAACTTGTGGTCCTCGCGGTAAATCACCAGCACCGTGGGGCGCACCACCTTGGGATTGCCGGTCTTGGCACTCGGTATGGTCTGCCAGCCGCTGACCAGCGTGTTGCCCAGTTCATCGATCTGGTCGGCATAATCGTGGGAGGTCGATCCCGTAAGACGAACTTCCTGCCAGTTGAGCGCCGCAGCCGCCTGCGCATCGCGCGGCATGAGCCGCGGGGCCTCGGCGTAATTGAGATTGGTCGCGACGAATACCGTCGCCGGGTGCTCAAACAGCCGGTCCGGAAGCTTCTCCAGGCCCAGCCGCACATCCTCCAGGCTGATTTCCTTGGCCACGACCAGCAGCGGGACATTGGGAAACAGTCGGTGCGTGGCCCGCATCACCCGGGTAATGACGGTGCCATCCCCCATGCCGGCGTCGAATATCCGCACCGCAGGCGGTGTCGGGCGCAGCAGGCTCAGTTCATGGGTCGCGCGTCGCGCAATGGCCGATTTCTCATTGCAGGTGGTGACAAAGGCCAGATACTTCTGGCGGTTATCGTAAAAACGGAACGGGGTCGTAGAGTCCTCTGCCATGCCTGAACCTCAATGACCGATGATCGATTGACCGACATATGAACATTGACCGATGATGCACCGGATAACAATTCGCGCCAACTCACAGCAATCATGCTGCGGGCCAACATAAGGCGCGTGAGCCAAGCGAGGGGGGAGCATGTCTACCGAGAAGCCCTGGGATACGTCCTACGAGTGGAAGTCTCTTCTCACGATGAGCCTTGCCTTCGGTCTGGTCGGTATCGATCGCTTCATCCTGCCACCCCTGTTCCCGGCAATCATGAAGGACCTGCCGCTCACCTATCAGAATCTGGGCGACCTGGTTGCCGTACTCGGCATCGCCTGGGGCGTGTCGGCCATCGCCACCGGATTCATGTCGGATCGTCTCGGTCGGCGCAGCATACTGGTGCCTGCTGTGATCGTCTTTTCGCTGCTCTCGGTCCTAAGTGGCATGGCGACCGGGCTCATAAGCCTGCTGGTGATCCGTGCCACCATGGGTGCATTCGAAGGACCGGTCGCCTCCACTGGCGTCGCGGTCGCCGTCGAAGCCTCGCATCCCAAGCGGCGCGGCATGAACAATGGCATCTTCCAATGTACCGTCTCGCTGTTTGGCAGCGGCGTCGGGCCGATCCTTGCGACCCAGTTGTTGCTGATCACGACCTGGCGCCATGTGTTCTGGATCGTGGGTCTTCCCGGACTGGTGATCGCGGCCATCCTGTGGTTCGTAATCCGCGAACCTGCGACCCTCGCTGCCCAGCGCGGCACGACCGTGGTGGCGCGTGCGTCGCTTGGGACATTGTTCAGGCACCGCAATGTGCCGCTGGCCATGGTGACACTGCTGTGCGCGATGACCGGAATCTTTGTACTGTCGGCAATGATGCCGAACTATCTGGTCGACTACGTCAAGTTGACCGGCACTCAGATGGGCATTGTCACTTCGGCCATCGGCTTCGGCGGCGCACTGGGCCAGTTCGGGCTGCTCACGGTCTCGGACTTCATTGGCCGACGACTCGCCACGCTGCTGTCATTCGTGATTGCCGGCATCGCTTTGTGGCTGTTCATCCACACCGGGTCCAACATGCCCATGCTGTTTGGCCTGCTGTTCGTGGCGGCCATGTTCAACTTCGGAGCGCTGGCGATTCTGGCAGGTCCGATCCCGGCTGAAGCCGCGCCCGCGGGCCTGGTGGCCTCTGCAGCCGGCCTGGTCATTGGTGCCGGTGAGATCTTTGGCGGTGGTGTTGCCAACCACGTCGCCGGCGCCATCGCCCAGCATTCAGGCATCCAATACACGCTGTACTTTGCGCTGGGCGGCCAGGTGCTCGGCCTGTTGCTCGCCCTGTTCCTGCGTGAAACCGCGCCACGGCGCACCCGCAATGCGCCCGTGGAGCAGGTCTCAGCGTTGGATCGCGCCCCAAGCGTGAGCTAACCGCTAACGGGCGCTCCCCAAGGATCAGGTCAGGCTCAGGTCCGTCCCATCAGCGAGCGCAGCAGGCGCTGCTCAGCGCCATAGGGATCGTTGAGCAGCTCGCACTTGTCGTTGAAGACCATGGTCGCGCGGCGCGTATTGTCGTACGGCACCCAGACGTCAGTCAGACCGGGGTGATTGGGATTTCCAGTACGGGCGAAGGCCACCCAGGCCTTGCTCATCTTGTCCGCGAGCGGCAAGCGGTCCGCGCCCGAACCGGTCATGGACTGGCACTCGTCCACATTGTCGAACACGAAGGGAATTTCCAGCGTGTGATAGGTGCGCAGCTTGCCGTCGCGTACCGGTGAACGCCAGGTGAAGTAATACTGGTACACGGGACTTTGGGTCTGCTGCGCCTTGCGTTCGGCCTCCAGCAGGATGCCGGCGCGAAAGCCGCCATCGGAGGCCATGATGAGATACAGATCGGTATTCGCCCGGTCAGGGCGTCCCTTCCTGTAAGCGGCGATCACCCGCTCCACATCGGCGTCGCTGGCAGTGCGCAGCAGCTGCTTGACCCGCCCATGGAAGGTCGCATCGTCCATGGGCTCCAGTGGCTGACCCGGGAAGAACGTCACTTCGGTCTCGACCGTCCCGATCATCAGCGGCACGTTGCCGGACACCGCGGTGGCCACCGGATCGAACGGGTCCGCCGGCAAAGTCTTCCCATCCACTACCGGACCCCAGTTGATCGGCGGACCACTGCCCTCGTTGCTGGCCTTGAGCAGCTGCTCCATCGGCACGGTCAGCAGCTGATCGGCCTGCTCCGGCTTGAGATTCAGGCGCGCCAGGAAACGCTCGGCATCGCGGCTCGCGACGTCGCGCGCAATGCCCTTGATGGACGCCCCGCTTTGGGCGATCGCCCGTACGAACAGGCCATGCGCGGCCGGCATGGCCATGAGCGAGCTCACCTTGCCACCACCCCCGGACTGACCAAAGATAGTCACATTGCCCGGATCGCCCCCGAAGGACGCGATATTGTCGCGCGCCCATTCCAGCGCCGCGATGATGTCCAGATTGCCGACATTGCTGCTGTTGGCGAAACGCTCCGCACCCAGGCCGGCCAGATACAGGTAGCCCAGCGCCGCCAGGCGGTGATTCACGGTCACCACCACCACATCGTGGTTCTTGGCCAGGTGCAGGCCGTCATAGCAGATGAATCCGCCTGACCCACTGGTGAAGCCGCCGCCGTGCAGCCAAACCATGACCGGAAGCTTGCTGGCGCGCTCCAGCGTCGGCGTCCACACGTTCAGTACCAGGCAGTCCTCTCCCATCGGCTCATCGCGGTCCATGACCTCGACTTCCGGCGGTACGAAGCCGTGAAACAGTGACAGCAGCTGCGGTGAGCGATGGCCAAGCTGGCTGGCATCACGAACTCCCGCCCAGGGTTTTGCCCTGGCCGGTGGCTGGAAGCGGCCCGCCCCGGCGGTGCTGGCGGCATAGGGAACGCCCTTGAAGGCATACACCCCGGAGTCGCTCACGCCGCGTATTTTCCCGGCGGTCGTCGCCACGATCGGCGCCGTCGCAGGCGCCTCGGCCATGACACTGGGAATTCTCGGGGCCAGCACGCTTGCAGCCAGCGTATACCCCATGAAACTGCGCCGGTCAGTCATACACTCCCCCGCTGTTAAAGCCGCTGTATCGAATGGGAACAAAACGTCGCGAACGCTTCGCGCCCTTGCTTCTTCTGAGCCGCAGTGTAGTGCAATCGGTGCCATTTGCATCGCGTTGAGATCACAACGGACTATCACCGCAGAGGCACAGTCAGGTTAATCTGTGATATTAACGGGCACGGCGCGCAGGACGGATCGTGCACCGCAACGATACAGGGGGACTCCATGCCCGGCATTTACGGCAGGCGCAGTTTGACCGCGACCGCGATCGCGCTGCTGCTAGGCCTGACATTCAGCTGGGCGGCCCAGGCCCAGATGGATCCTTCGGGAGAATGGGGCCCGCGCTTCGATGAGGATCGCTTCGAGCGCATACCGGGCCCGGAAATCGGCGACTACCTCGGCCTGCCGATCAACGACGCGGCACGATTGCGCGGCGACAGCTGGGATGCCGCCCTCATCGAACTGCAGGAAAACCAGTGCCGCGAGCATGGCGCCGACTACGGCTGGCGCGGCCCCTCCAATCTGAGCATCTGGAAAGAGGTCGACCGCGCCAGCCAGAAAGTCATCGCCTACCATACCCACCTGTCGGCATACGGTGCGGAACAGACCATCTGGATGGACGGTCGGCCGCCTCCGCCGGACTACGCGCGCCATACCTGGCAGGGTTTTTCCACGGGGGAATGGGACGGTGACACCCTCGTCATCACCACCACCCATCTGAAGGAGAACTGGATCCGGCGCAATGGGATCCCGCGCAGCGACCTGGCCACGTCCCGTGCTCACCTCATGCGCCACGGTAACTATCTGACCGTCGCGGTGATTGTCTATGATCCCGTATATCTGACCGAACCCTTCATCCGCACCACGGATTTCGTCTACGCGCCCCAACAGCAGATGGCGCCCTGGCCTTGCGAACCGGTGGATGAAGTGGACCGGCCAGCGGGCGTCATACCGCACCACCTGCCCGGCACCAACACCTTCCTCAATGAATTCCCGGCGAACTACGGCATACCGCCCCAGGCCACGCGGGGCGGCGCTGAGACCATGTATCCGGAATACATGCTGAAAATGAAGACCATGCCCGTGCTGCCGCGGCCGCCGAAGAAGGCGGCGACACCATGACGCGCCTCCGCCGGTGGTGGCTTTTGGTAGTGGCCGGGATGGCGGGGACGGCGCCCGTGGCCTGGGGCGCGAACGCGCCGTCCGTGGTACCCCCTGCAGCGGCACCCTCGGCCGAGGTGCACATCCTGCCGGTACAGGGGAATATTTTCATGCTGGTCGGGGCCGGCGGGAATATCACCGTGCAGACCGGCAGCGACGGGGTACTGTTGGTGGACACCGGGCTGGCCCCCATGAGTGACAAGGTCCTCGCGGCCGTACGCACCCTGTCCGACAAACCCATCCGCTACATCATCGACACGCATGTGCATGCCGACCATATCGGCGGCAACGAGGCCATTGCCAAGGCCGGTTCGACCATTGCCGGCGGCAATGTGGTGGGTGATATCGGCAGCAGCGCCTCCAATCAGGCCACCATCATCGCGTTCCAGAGCGTACTGGACCGCATGAGCACCCCACCTGCCGGCACGGCCGCGGCGCCGCAGGGTGCATGGCCCACCGATACCTACACCACCCCGGAACGCAAGATCTATTTCAACGATGAGGGCCTGGAACTGATCCACGAACCGGCGGCGCATACCGATGGCGATACCATGGTGTTTTTCCGCCGCTCCGACGTGATCAGCACCGGCGACATCTTTGTCACCAATGGCTATCCGATCGTCGACCTGGAACGCGGCGGAAACATCCAAGGCGTGATCGCAGGTCTCAACCGCGTGGTGGAACTGGCGATTCCGGCGGATGAACAGGAAGGCGGCACCCTGATCATCCCCGGCCATGGCCGTCTGTGCGACGTGGCCGACGTGGTCTATTACCAGGAAATGGTCATCATCATCCGCGACCGCATCCAGGACATGATCAACAAGGGCATGACCCTGGAGCAGGTCAAGGCCGCGCAACCGACCCGCGACTATGATCCGCGCTACGGTTCAAGCACGGGAAACTGGACCACTGACAAGTTCGTGACCGCCGTCTATAAGAGCCTCAGCGGCTTGGGGAGTAAGCATGAGTCGCAGTAGCCTGGCACTGCTCGCCTTGGCCGCCGTTCTGACGTGCAGCGCCGTGCACGCCCACCATTCCTTTGCCGCGACCTACTTCGTCGACAAGGAAATCACCATCGACGGCACGCTGACCCAGTTCATGTATCGCAATCCGCATTCATTCGTCAAAGTCACGGCCAAGGACGACAAGGGAGAGCCCCAGGTCTGGTCCATTGAATGGGGTGGCGGCGCGCAGCTGATCCAGGAGCACGTCACCCGCGACACGCTCAAGCCCGGGGACCATGTGATCGTCACCGGAAACCCCGGACGCGATCCGAACGAGCGTCGGATCCGACTGCACAAGATCGTGCGCACCTCGGACAACTGGACCTGGGAAGGGGTGATCATGTGAGCGGCCGAACACGAGCAACATTGGCCCTGGCGCTGCCGCAGCTGCTCGCAGGGCTCTTCATTGCCGGCGCCGCCCATGCCCAGGCGGGCGCGGGTGCGCCTGCGCCCGATGCCCGCAGCCGCGCCCCGGTGGATCTGACGGGGTACTGGGTGGCCGTGGTCACCGAGGACTGGCGCTATCGGATGATGACGCCCGACAAGGGTGATTTCACCGGCATTGCCCTCAATGGCGCCGGGCGTGCCCTGATGCAGAAATGGGATCCGGCGCGCGACCAGGTGAATGGCGAGGAATGCCGCGCCTATGGCGCCGCGGCCATCATGCGGCTCCCGACCCGCCTGCACATCACCTGGCAGGACGGCAGCACCCTGAAGGTCGACACCGATGCGGGCGAGCAGACGCGGCTGCTGCATTTCAGCGCTACCGCGCCCCATGATGGGCCGCCGACCTGGCAGGGCTACTCGGCGGCGGACTGGGAGGGCTTGAGGGGGCGCGGCGGCTTCGGCGGGGTGACCGCCGGCCTGCCCACCACCGCGGGTCTTGCCAATGGGGCCCGCGCTCCGACCCAGGACGGCTACCTCAAGGTCCTGACCACACAGGTGCGCCCCGGCTACCTGCGCAAGAACGGCGTGCCTTATGGGGCCAATACCGCCGTCGAGGAGTACTTCGACAGCTTCCGCGAACCCAATGGCGATACCTGGCTGGTGGTGACCAGCATCGTCAACGACCCGGAATACCTGGACCAGCCCTTCATCACCAGCTCGCAGTTCAAGAAGACGGACGCGGCTAAATGGAACCCGACACCGTGCCTGGCGAAGTAGGCGCGCGAGCCGGCCGCCGGCGGGGTCGCGGATGATGCTGGATGGCGCCCTGGTGTGGCTGCATGACACGGCCTTCGGCACGCTCATCCGCGAATCGACCTGGGGCGAGCCGGTCATCGAGACCATTCACGTACTGACGCTCACGGTGTTTCTGGGCTTTGTGATTCTGCTGGACCTGCGCCTGCTGGACCTGGCGTTGCGACGCACCCCGGTGTCCATGGTGTTCCGGCAATTGAACCCGTGGCTGTTCGGCGCCTTCGCCATCATGCTGCTGACCGGGATTTCGCTCTTTGCCGGTGACCCGGTTCTGTTCTACGGCACCATCTTCTTCAAGCTGAAGATGATCATGCTGCTGGCCGCGGCACTGAATGTCGTGGTCTTCAATCTCACTCTGGGTCGGCGCCTGATGCAATGGGAGCGCCTGCCGGTGACCCCGGCGGGCGCCAAGCTCACCGGTGCGCTGTCGCTGGTGCTGTGGATTTCAGTCGTGGCCTGCGGACGTGGCATCGCCTACGTTCTGCCGCCGCCCTAGAGAGCGTCCATGCATGCGCTCGCAATCTGGACGCTGGACTTCTGCCGCTGGTGCAATGGGTCCTTTTTCGGTCACACCATCCGCGACTCCGCCTGGCTCTTTCCCTTCGTCGAAGTGTTCCACCTGCTGGCGCTGGGATTGCTGGGTGGCATCCTGGTGATGCTGAACCTGAGCCTCATGGGCGTTCGCTTCGGCCATGCGTCGACGCGCGAGCTCGCCCGGGAGCTGCGACCGTGGCTGCGCGGCTGTATCGTGGTGATGCTGCTGTCGGGATTTCTGCTGTTCTCCACCGAGGCGGTGAAGCTCTACGGCAATTGGGCGTTCCAGCTGAAGATGATATGCCTGCTGCTGGCCCTGCTGTTCACCGCGACCCTGCACCGCCGCGTGCTCGACCGGCCCAAGACCGGGGCGCCGGTGCGCGCGCTGACCGCGCTGGTCTCGCTGCTGCTGTGGCTGGGCGTGGGTCTGGGCGGACGCGCCATCGGCTATGTGACGACCGCGGCATCGGCCGTCGCCGGCTCCTAGACGCGCTCGAGCAGCAGCGCAATCCCCTGCCCGACGCCGATACACATGGTGCACAAGGCCAGGCGGCCGCCGCTGCTGTGCAGCTGATTGAGCGCGGTCAGAACCAGGCGCGCGCCGCTGGCGCCCAGTGGATGCCCGATCGCAATGGCGCCCCCGTTGGGATTGACCTGTTCGGCATCATCGGGCAATCCCAGCTCGCGCAGCACGGCGAGGGCCTGGGCGGCGAACGCCTCGTTGAGCTCGATCACGTCCAGCTGTGACAGCTTCACACCGGTGCGCGCCAGCAGCTTCTGAGTGGCTGGCGCCGGTCCGCGCCCCATCACCCGCGGCGCAACGCCCGCAACCGCCGCGTCGATGATGCGCGCGCGCGGTGTCAGACCATGGCGCTTTGCCGCCGCTTCGCTCGCCAGCAACAGCGCCGCGGCACCATCGTTGATGCCGGAGGAATTGCCCGCGGTCACCGATCCATCCGCTCGTACGACTCCCTTGAGCCGCGCGAGCCCTTCAAGCGTCGTGTCCGCCCGCGGATGCTCATCAGCGGTGATGACCACCGCTTCCTGGCGCGGCAGCGTCAGGGTGAACGGGCTGATTTCGCGCGCGAAAAACCCGCCTGCCAGGGCGCGTGCATAGCGCTGCTGGCTGCGCCAGGCGAATGCATCCTGAGCCGCGCGCGTGATGCCTCCCTGCGCGACCAGATTCTCGGCCGTCTGGGCCATGGAATCGCAGCCCACGAGCGCCTCCAGGCGCGGGTTGACCAAGCGCCAGCCCAAGGTGGTGTCCTCGAGCCGCGCGCCGCGGGCGAAGGCACTCTCGGCCTTGGCCATCACATAGGGCGCACGGGACATGCTCTCGACGCCCCCAGCTATGACCAGTTCCGCGGCGCCGGTCTGGATGGCGCGCGCAGCCGTGATCGTGGCGTCCAGGCTCGATCCGCACAGCCGGTTGACCGTGGCTGCGGGCACGCTCTCGGGCAACCCGGACAGCAGTACCGCCATGCGCGCGACATTGCGGTTGTCCTCCCCGGCCTGGTTGGCGCAACCGAAGCACACATCATCCAGGCAGCTCCAATCAAGCTGGGGATGACGCATCTGCAGGTCGCGCAGCGGCTGTGCTGCGAGGTCATCGGTGCGGACGCTGGACAGCACGCCCCCGTAGCGCCCGAAGGGCGTCCTGAGGTAATCGCAGACATAGGCCTGGGTGAGCCGCTCGCCGGACATCAGCTGGCCTCCTGGTGCGCGGCGGCGGAGCGCGCCTGCAGGTCACGCAGCACCTGCAGCTCCTGTGCCGTGGGCGCCGCCGTCACCGCCAGGCTTGGTGAAAAACGCAGCGGCCAGCCACAGGCCGCGCGCGCCGCCTCCTGGGTGACTCCCGGGTGCAGGGAGGTCACCACCAGCTCGCAGGAGTCAGGATCCGGCTCGAGCACACACAGGTCGGTCATGACTCGCGTGGGACCCTGGGTGGTAAGCCCCAGGGCCGCGCGCGAACCAGGCCCGCTGCCGTGACCGAGTGATGTCACGAACGGCAGATGCTCCACGAAGGAGCGCCGCGACATCGGAATGGTGATGAAAATCTCCTGGCAACTGGAGGCAATCTCGGGCGCCCCGCCACCACCGGGCAGGCGCACCTTGGGTTTGCGGTACTCCCCGACCACGGTGGTATTGAGGTTGGCATGACGATCCATCTGCGCCCCGGAGAGAAACCCGACCGTGATGCGGCCGCCCTGCAGCCAGTAG
>Ga0210385_10000411_pt1 | contig 32406 bp, 24 predicted proteins | sample IncBWH26OmetaG_FD_160107 | JGI IMG/M metagenome (GOLD analysis project Ga0210385, IMG submission 160107) | Forest soil microbial communities from Barre Woods Harvard Forest LTER site, Petersham, Massachusetts, United States - Inc-BW-H-26-O ...
GCGCTCCCCGATGGGGACACCCTGAAGGGCGCAAGCAGGCACACGAGGGATACAGCCCCTGGAGACATCCCCACAACCCAGCCTCATGCCTCGGTTTCCGGCGCGCGCGAGGCCGTTCGCTACCGGGCCAACGACTTCACCATCTCCAGACAGCGCTCCTGGGGCACGCCGATCCCGATCGTCTATTGCGACGGCTGCGGGACGGTGCCGCTGCCCAAGGACGCGCTGCCCGTGATCCTGCCGCTCGACGTGACGCCGACCGGCACAGGCAATCCGCTTGCCGAGCGCGAGGATTTCGTGCAGACCACCTGTCCCAAGTGCGGCGGTGCCGCGACGCGTGAGACCGACACGCTCGACTGTCACTTCGACGCACTGTGGCTTTGGGTGCCGGTTTGCGTGCCTCTCGCCGAGCGGGAGCAGAGCTTGGAGCACATCCTGGCGCTCGAGGACTTGCGCGCTTGGCTGCCCTGCGAGCGCGTCGTCGCCGGATCGGACAGCGGCAACTTCGTGTTCGACCAGCGCACCGTGACCAAGGCGCTGCGCGACATCGGACCGCTCGAGTTCCTGTCGGACGGCGAGCCGTTCGCCGGTTGCCTATTTCACGAGATGGTGATCAGGGACGGGCGCAAGATGAGCAAGCATCTTGGCAACGTGGTCGATCCCGACGAACTGGTGGCGCAGTACGGGGCCGACACCGTGCGACTGGCGGTGCTGTTCGCCGCTCGCGCGCAGCGCTCGTTGAACTGGAGCGACGGTGACGTCAAGCGCTGTCACCGCTTCCTGCGCCAGCTTTGGGACTACTCGCATGCTCGCTTCACACTCGATCCCGCCGAGCTGAGTCAGGGCACCGTGAACGGTGCGGCGACCGACGGCGAGCAAATCGGCGCGATCGGGCCCGACAAGACCGAGCACCTGCGCAAGCGTTTGCAGCAATGGTGCGAGACCGCTGTCGAGAAGATCACCGAGGACGCCCGCGAGCTCGAGATGCACAGCGCTGTTCGCAACGTGATGCGGCTGTTCGACCGCATCCGACTACGAGAAGCGCGTGATCGCCAAGCGCGGCCGGCTGTGTGCCGAGGACTACGAGGCACTGATCGACGCGCTGCAGATGCTTGCGCGCGTGCTGATGCCGTTCGCTCCGCACATCGCCGAGCAACTACTGATCGACTCGACACCGGCCGGCGCGGAGATAGACGCGTCGTGGCCTCAGGGGGAGCTTGTGCCACGATGACTTGGACAAACCCGACCAACGAAGAAGGGGTGAGACCCGATGAGCACCGCTACAGGGCACGCAGACCCGAACGAGACGACGCGCTCGTGCGTGACCGAACTGGTGTGCCAGCGCTGCGATGTCAAACGGCCGATTACCGACACTGAGGCCTTTTGCCCCACGTGCGGCAAGTGCTTCGACGTCGCCTACGACTACGAGCTCGCCAAGAGCCGTCTACGTGAGCTGCCGATGGACGAGCGCCCCCACAACATCTGGCGGTTGTCCGAGCTGTCACCGATCCGCTCGGCCCACGCTCAGGCCGAAGTCGGGCAGGTGTCGGGCATGACGCCGTTGATCCCGGCGAACCGGCTTGGGGCACGACTGGGCTTGAGCAAACTGTATTTGAAGGACGACAGCTCCCAGCGACCGAGCTTTTCCTACAAGGACAGGGTGGTCTCGAGCGCGATCGCACGAGCGCTCGAGCTCGGCAAGACCGAGATCGGCTGCGTCTCCACCGGCAACGTCGGCACAGCCGTCGCTGCGCTGGCGGCCAAGGCCGGGCTCACGCCCTATGTCTTCTATCCCAACCGCCTGGAGCAGACCAAGGCGCGCGTCTGCCGCGCGCTTGGCGCGCGGGTCTGCCAGGTTGCCGGCAACTACGACGAAGCCAACCGCGAGTGCAAGAAGGTGGCGGCAGCCAGCGGACTCGAGTTTGCCAACATCACGCTGCGGCCGTTCTACGCCGAGGGTGCCAAGACAGCGGTTTTCGAGATCGTCGAGCAGCTCGGCTGGAGGGCACCGGACCACATCGTCTCCGCCACCGCCGGCGGGACGCTTTCCTCACGGCTGCACAAGGGACTGGTCGAGTTGGAGACGGTCGGGCTGGCCGAGACAAGCGCGACGAAGATGCACATCGCCCAGCCGGAGGGGTGCTCGCCGATCGCCGACGCGATCGTTTCCGGTGAGCCTGAGATCCAGCCACGCAACCCGACGACGATCGCACACTCGCTGGCGATCGGCTCTCCCGGCGACGGCTATCTGGTGATCGACGCTGTCCTCTCGCGCAAAGGCAGTGCCGGCACGGCCAACGACGAGGAGATCTTCGCCGGGATCGACCTGCTCGCCGAAACCGAGGGGATCCTGACCGAGCCGGCCGGCGGCACCACGATCGCGGTACTCAAAAAGCTGGCGGAGTCGGGCGAGCTCGATCCCGACGCGACCGTGGTGGCGATCATCACCGGCAATGGGCTGAAGACGCTCGAGGACCACCCTGAGAAGCCCTGGCCGAAGAGCGAGTGCGAGGTCGAGTCGATGCTCGCGGTGCTCAGCGAGCTTCAGGAGCAGGCGGCGTCGGCGCGCCAGCCGCTGCCTGTCTAGCGCAAATTTGCCGCGTGTCTCCGCGCATGTACCCCATGCGGGGCACCCCCCATGGCGGGGGGCAGGCAGGCGGGGGCACCGCGCTTTTGGAATTTCTCCTCAGCGCCCGGTGGCAGCGGCGTCGGCCACGATCTGTGCCTGCGCGCGCGAGACTCGCCCGGCCGGGATCGACTCGTCGCCGGCTTCCAGTCGACTCAGCGCGTCACGCTTTTCCTTGCCGGTGATCAGCCACAGTAGTGCCCTCGCGCGGTTCAGCACCGGGTAGGTGACAGTCATGCGTCGCAGGCTCATGTACTCGGCCGTAAGCGCCACGTCGCTGTCCATGACATCCAGGACCGGGTCGCCCGGGACTAGAGAGGCCGTGTGCCCGTCAGCGCCGATGCCCAGGTGGACCAGGTCGAAGCGCTCCGGCAAGACGGTTGCGTAGCGAACCGCTGCCTCGTCCAGGTTGCCGGCCGTGACCGGCATCGGATGCAGCTGGCTGAAAGCCGCCTCGGGCAGGCTGTCCCATAGGAGCGTCAGGTTGCGATTGGGGTCGCCATCAGGTGCGATGCGCTCGTCGACTTGATAGATCGCCGATTGGTCCCACGGGAAGTCTTTGCGACGTGCCAACTCGGCGAACATCTGGCCCGGGGTGTGGCCGCCGCTGACGGCCAGCGTGAACATGCGGCGGGCCGCGACTGCGGCAGTGGCGTGCTCGACGACGATCTCGGCGGCGCGCAGGGCCACTGACACGTCATCGGAGATGACCTCGATCGGGATCTGCTCGGCGCTCATCTCGTGCGTGCTCGCTCGGTGCTCATGTCGTGGGGGCTCGCTCGACGCTCATGCGGCGTGTGTTCGCTCCGCGCTCTTGCGGTATGCGTTCGGTCTGACGCTCATGTTCGATCGCCGCTCATCGGTCCAGTAGTGAACGGTAGCGGCGGATCAGCGCATTAGTTGAGCTGTCGTGCTCGAGCTCCGGGTCCTGCTCGGCTTCCAGCTCAGGGATGATGCGCTTGGCCAGCGCCTTGCCCAGCTCGACGCCCCACTGGTCGAAGGAGTCGATGCCCCAGATCGTGCCCTGCGTGAAGACGCTGTGCTCATACAGGGCAATCAGCGCTCCAAGCGTGTGCGGGGTGAGCTGCTCGGCCAGCAGAACGTTTGTCGGGCGGTTGCCTTGCATGACGCGGTGAGGGACGATCGCCTCCGCTACACCTTCAGCGCGCAATTGCTCCTCGGTCTTGCCAAATGCCAACGCCTCGGCTTGAGCAAAGACGTTGGACATGAGCAGGTCGTGGTGGTTGCGCAGCGGGTTCAACGATTGCGCGAAGCCGATCAGGTCAACGGGGATCAGCCTCGTGCCTTGATGGATCAGCTGGTAGAAGGAGTGCTGTCCGTTGGTGCCGGGCTCACCCCAGTAGATCGCGCCGGTGTCGTAATCGACCTGGGCGCCATCGAGCGTCACGTGCTTGCCGTTCGACTCCATCGCCAGTTGTTGCAGGTAGGCCGGGAAGCGCTTGAGGTACTGGCTGTACGGCATGACTCCGACCGTCTGCGCCCCGAAGAAGTTGGAGTACCAGACGGCAAGCAGGCCCATCAGCACCGGCAGGTTGCGCGCGAATGGGGCGCTGCGGAAATGCTCGTCCATCGCGTGGAAGCCGGCGAGCAACTCGTGAAAGCCATCAGGGCCAATTGCCAGCATCGTCGAGAGGCCGATCGCCGAGTCCATCGAGTAGCGACCCCCCACCCAGTCCCAGAAGCCGAACATGTTCTCCGTGTCGATCCCGAACTCGGCCACTGCGCTCGCGTTCGTGGAGACGGCGACGAAGTGCTTGGCGATCGCCGCCTCATCGCCCAAGGCCGCCAGCGACCACTCGCGCGCGGAGCGGGCGTTGGTCATCGTCTCCAAGGTCGTGAACGTCTTCGAGGAGACGATGAACAGCGTCTGCTCGGGATCAAGGTCACGGGTCGCCTCGACGAAGTCGATGGAGTCGACGTTCGAGACGAAGCGGAAAGTCAGCTCCCGCGCGCTGTAGTGGCGAAGCGCCTCGTAGGCCATGACCGGACCGAGGTCCGAGCCACCGATGCCGATGTTGACCACGCTGGAGATCGGCTTGCCGGTGTGACCCCTCCACTCTCCGGAGCGGACGCGCTCGCAGAAGGCGGACATCCGGTCCAGTGTCGAATGGACCTCCCGCACCACATCGACCCCGTCAACCAGCAACGAGGCGCTCCTTGGCAGGCGCAGCGCCACGTGCAGAACGGAGCGATCCTCCGAGACGTTGATGCGCTCGCCGGCGAACATCGCGGCCGTGCGCTCGGCGAGGCCGGACTGCTTGGCCAGTTCGATCAGCAGGCGGATTGTCTCGTCGGTTACGCGGTTCTTTGAATAGTCCAAGTAGAAGCCCGGGCCCTCGGCCGTGAGGCGCTCACCGCGCGCGGGGTCCTTGGCGAACAGCTCGCGTAGCGAGGTGTTCGCGATCTCGCTTTGGTGGGCGGCCAGCTCACCCCAGGCGGGGCGCTCGGTTAGGGAAGTTGGATTTGCGGTGGTGCTCATGGCCTCTACCGTTGAACTATGAACCGTCGTTTGCGCCTGGTGATGTTCGGACTCGCTACTGGGCTGGTCCTGGCTGGAGTTGTGTGCGCCATCCTAGTCGGGGGAGTCGCCGGCGAAGTGTCCACGATCGTGTTGATATCGCTCGGGCTGGGTGGAGGGCTGTTGCTTGTGTTCTTCGAAGTCGGCGCCGGCGAAGAACGCGAGCTGGCCCGCGAGCGCGAGCGCCGGGATGAGTCGGAGCGGCGCATGCGTCAGGATCCCGTCGATGCACGCTCCACAGCTCGTCATCTTCGACTGCGACGGCGTCTTGGTCGACAGCGAGGTCATCTCCAATGACGTGCTTGCGCGCGCGCTCTGCGTCGAGGGATTGCCAACCACTTTGGCGGAGGCCCGGCGCGATTATCAGGGACTGCTGCTCTCCGAAGTGGTCTCTCGAGCAGAGGAGAAGCTCGGCCACCCGCTTCCAGCGGACTGGCTCGCCAACTATGAGCGCGATCGAACCGAGGCGTTCCATAGAGACCTGCGGCCCGTGCCGGGCGCCGCGGATGCCGTGCGGGATGTCGTTGGCGCCGGGATCGCTGTGTGCGTCGCATCCCAGGGAAAACTCGAGAAGACGCGCCTGTCGCTCGATCTGACAGGCCTCCGTGAGCTATTCCCCGACGGAACGCTCTTCTCAGCGCACGACGTTCCGCGTGGCAAGCCCCACCCTGACCTGTTCCTGCACGCAGCTTCGACGATGGGCGTGGAGCCGTCTCGCTGTGTCGTCGTCGAGGACACAGCTTCCGGAGCCGCCGCGGCGGTAGCGGCCGGCATGCGTGTCCTAGGCTACGTCGCCGACAGCGATGAGGCGGCCATACGACAGGCGGGTGCTGAGCCGATGCCGTCATTGGATCGGCTGCCGCGACTGCTCGGAATCGCCTGAGGCTCTTCTGTCTCGGGCCCAGCCGCCCGTACCGGTAGCCGGCACGAACAAATCCCCCAAACCAAACCGGCGGGACTTTGTAACACGCTTGTGACATTGGTCTCAACGGCTTTTGAGGGCTACCGTCAAGGTATGGCCAGACAGATTGTGATCGCCGGTGGCGGCTTTGGCGGCTTCTATGCCGCCAGGGCGCTGGAGCGGCTTGCCGCGACCCGAGGGGCTCGTGTCACGCTGGTCAACGACTCGAACTTCATGCTCTACACGCCCTTGTTGCCGGGTACGGCAGGAGGCACGCTCGATCCCCGCCACGTCGTCGTTCCGTTGCGCTCGCAGCTCAAGCGAACCGAGCTGTTGATTGGGAGCGTCACGGGCGCGGACCCCGAGTCCCGGCGACTGCTGGTGCGCCGCGTCGACGGCGAGCGCCTCACACTCGACTACGACCATTTGCTCGTCGCGCTGGGATCGGTCTCGCGCACGCTGCCGATCCCCGGCCTGGCCGAGCACGCGACCGGTCTGAAGTCCTTGTCGGATGCGACGGCATTGCGCAACCAGGTGCTCACGTGTCTGGACATCGCCGAGTCGCTGGAGGACCCGGTGCGTCGCGCCGAGTATCTCGGCTTCGTATTCGTGGGCGCCGGCTACGCAGGCCTCGAGGGCCTGGCGGAGCTGCAGGACTTTGCCGCGCAGGCGATCGAGCTGTACCCGCGCTGTCGTGCGGTGGGCATGCGTTGGGTGCTCGTCGAGGCACAAGAGCGGATCATGCCCGAGGTGCCGGCAAGCCTGTCCGCGTTTGCCGCGCAAGAGCTGCTGGGCCGCGGCATCGAGATCGAGACGCGCACAACGCTCGCGGCCGTGACAGCACGTGGCGCGACACTCTCGAGCGGCGAGCAGATCCCAGCACGCACCGTCGTGTGGACGGCCGGCGTGGCGCCCAGCCCAGTGGTCTGCTCGCTTGGCTTGCCGCTAGATGACGGTGGGCGGATCGCGGTCGATAGAGAGCTGCGTGTCACGGGCCATCCGGGCGTGTGGGCGATCGGAGACTGTGCCGCGGTGCCCGACCCGGCTAGGCAGGGACAGGCGTGCCCGCCAACGGCTCAGCACGCGATCCGCCAAGGGCGTCTGGCAGCATCGAACATTGCCGCCGCGCTGGAGCACAGACCGCTGGGCGCCTTCCGCTACCGCACCGCCGGAGTCGTGGCAGAGCTCGGTCACAACAAGGCCGTCGCGATCACACTCGGCGTGCGCTGGCGCGGACTGCCAGCGTGGCTATTGGCGCGAACCTACCACCTGCTGCTGATGCCAGGTCTCGGGCGCAAGCTGCGGTTGCTGATGGACTGGAACGTGGCGCTGATGTTCGGTCGCGACCCATCGTCGCCAGGTCGTCTCGGCAGCGCCACGCCGCTGCAGTTCGCACAGGACGAGGAGTCGTTGCACGCTTCGCGAGGTAGTCGGCGTGTCCTGGCCGAACATAGCGAGCAGCTGTAAGCCCGCCTCTCCTAGGTTCAACTGACCGTGTAGCGCACTGGTATCTCGCGCTCAGACTGCTTCGGTGGACGCTTGTACTTGCGGCGCTGGCGTGGCGGGAGCTTTATCTTCTCGGTCTCGTCGGGGTGCTCATAGGGGATCAATGAGAGCAGGTGGCTGATGAGGTTCAGCCTGGCGGTGCGCTTGTCGTCCACCTCGACGACGTGCCACGGGCTGTGGTCGATATCGGTGCGAGCGAACATGCGGTCCTTCGCTTCGGCATAGTCAACCCAACGCGCTCGGGCCTGTAGGTCGGTGGGGCTGAACTTCCAACGCTTGCGCGGGTCTGTCAGACGCTTCTCGAAACGGCGCTCCTGCTCCTCGTCTGAGACCGACAGCCAATACTTTACGAGCGTGATCCCTTCCCTCTGCAGCGACTGCTCGAACTGGGGACAGAAGCGCAGGAACTCCTCGTACTCCTCGGGGCTGCAATAGCCCATCACATGCTCGACGCCCGCCCGGTTGTACCAACCGCGGTTGAACAAGGCGATCTCTCCAGCAGGCGGCAGATGCGCGGCGTAGCGTGCGAAGTACCACTGTGTGCGCTCCCGCTCGTCGGGAGCCGACAAAGCTGGATTGGCTCGTGGTACGCCCCCGACGGCCGCAAGATCCAGCGCAAGATCGGACCGGCTCGCACACCGGGCGCGCGACGGGATGACCAGAGCCGAAGCTGAGCGAGAGCTGGCGCGAATGCGCCAAGAGGACGCAATCGTGATCGCCACCACCAGTCGGGCGACGATGCAGGAGGCCGGCGAAGAACTTTGCCGAGCACTTGAGATACCCGGACGCAAGAAGTCCCACCGCCTCACAGTGTCCGAGGACTCGGGACGCTCGATCCCCCTCACCGCTACCCGGACCGGACTCACACCGGCAGGCAACGACGAGCTTTATGTCAGATCACGATCACATCATCGACCTCCAACTCTGGGCGCACTCCGGTCCCTGAGTAATGGACACCAAACGGGGCCGGTTACCGGCGCTCATGTCGTTTGGATAGCCTTCGCTGGTCATGTTGTCTTCAACGCCGTAGGAGGCCGTGAACGTCAACGCAGCAGCGAACACGACATCGGTGTTGAACTGGCAGAGTGCCGCATCTCCGAGAGCACTCTCGTCGCAGACTGTTCTTCGAGATGTTTGAGGAGGAACCGCCCTATTCCCGTGGATCTTTCCGCCTCCACATAGTCGCGATTTTCATTAGCCACGGAAAAGGCCCACGATTCCACCGAAACCAGACGGTCGCCGACACAAGGAAGACCAGGGCCGCTACAAGCAGAACGATCAATATGAAGCCGGTTACGTTATCGGACGAACAGCCGTTGGGCCGTGCTTGGCATGGCACGTCTGTCACGGAAATTGCGAGCACTATCATAGCACTTTACTTTGTCTGCGTCTCTATAGTTGGTGGTATGACTTACCCCTTTCTTGCGCAATCCCCCATCCAACTGCGTCGGCGCGAGAGCCGTCTTTCCCGGGGCGGTTCAGTCCTACTACAGTCCGACCACTTTAAGCAACCGCGCCCATGCTACAAATAGGGCCTGTAGTCCAGAGCTTTCTAGGTATTTTTCAGCATTCGCGATCTTTTGCAGGAGGTGACTCTCTCCTGGCTCCTCATATCCTTTCAATATCCCTCTCGGGACATCTTCGGGGCCCGCATCTGCGGTCCGAACTTCCTTGACGAAGCGGACTGAATCAGGGTCGACCTTCTGGAAACCAGATCGAACCCAGGCCATAACATCCACGCATAGGTTCGGTACTCGAGTCAAGTGCATTTCCGCCGTCAGTTTATGAACGTACGCCTCAACATCATCGGCTACACGTCGATCATCCCATCGTAGGGCGCTCACTGTGCGTACAAAGCTCACCGTCTGGGCACGGTCAGGTCTTGCCATAACGGCCGCAAGGGCTCCTCCAATCTCGAGATTGAGTAGAGCCGCCTGTTTAGTGCGGTGCACACTAGTCACTACACCGCGACATTTACGAGACACGCGGCTAGTCAGCTCATTAGCGTTAGTCTTACTCACCGGCAGCTCGATCTGTTCTACATGCAATAGCCTATAAAGCGCGTTTAGGTACGTCTTGGTAGATCCGAAATCACGCGGGCGTGCCGTCGCGTAGCCCGGTACTACCGTCAAGATAAGCGCCGCAATAAGAATGCTCGCTAGCAAGGATAGTTTACGGTAACGAGCGAGGTGATGAGTTAGCACCCGATGCGACGAATCGGGCTCCTCAATTATTTCTATACCCTTCATCCCTTTACCAGACTCCGCATTTCGACAGCGGTAAATCTACGCAAGACGCGTGTGCCGGCCAGCATATCGTGAAGCGCCCTGTTTTCTCTGTCCCAGAGCGGCCATAGAAGATCCAGTGCCACGAGCAATAGGCCCACCGACCGCAATATGGTAAATGCTCCGCCTCCCCCAATCGGAAGCGAGGCGAGCGTGCCAAACAACGCAACCTTGACTATAACCTCACGCCAGGTAGCGCGCACCGGATCCATAGGGCGCCTGTCAGTGCGAACCACGCGGATCCCCATAGCCAGCTTGCCAAGAGTCCGTCCATCCGTTACTGTCATAACAGTCGAGTAATAAAAGGCGGCGCCGATTAGCCCAAAAATGCGTGCTGCCACATCATGCACTACATGGCCCTGTTGGACCAACGTTTTATATCCAAAGACCGTTAGTAGTACCTCGATAAGCAGAACTGTAAAGCAGCTATCCACAACAGCGGCGACGACCCGTCGCCACCACAACTCACCGCTGCGTTCGCTAGACATCTTGTCAGCTGGGCCTAACCCCATTCAACATCTTCCGTGCCACCGGCACATCCAACAAGGTATATCGATGCAACGACCAACGGATACTCCTTCCAATTCTCACCTTCAAGTTTCTCGTAAAGATCATTGGCTCCCTTGACGCACTCCAAGGACTTCTGGAACAGCTCGGAGTTCACGTCCTCCCATAGTTCATTGCCGTAGGCTTCTACCGCCGTTCGCGCCTTTTTGAACGTACTGCTTACGACTTTCTCTACCTTGTTGAAGGCCGCTTTTAGGCTGAAGTTTGCTGCTCGTGCGCGCTTGCCGTGTCCGCCTCCGCCAAGATGGAGGGTCAGCACCATGACTTCTGCCGGTATGGCTTCTTCCGGCTCTGGTGCTTCGCTTGCGACTCCTTGGGACCAGAACGCTGCTTCTGCGGCTTTTTGTTCGGCTTCGGCTCTGGCTGCGGCTTCTTCTGCGACTCGGCGTTCAGCGGCGATTCCGGCGCCGGCTTCGCTCGCGACTTCCATCCCGGCACCGTTGACTTCGGCTGTGTATTCTCCGCTGGGGTCGCTGGTGTTGACCGGGTCGCCATAGGTGTAGGCGTAGGCGTTGGCCGAGCCGCCGGGAACGGGATCGGTCTGCAGGAAGCGCCCGAGCCTGGATACGTAGGAGCGGGCGCCCGTCGCGACTACGCCGGAGGGCAGTTCGGTCGGGACCATGTCGCTGCCGAGCCAGGAGTACTTTTCGGGTTTGGTGCTGGTCGGCACGCCGTACTCGGTTGGCCGTTCGGTGGCGAGGAGTTTGGTCGCGGTTTCGCTGATTGACGCCCTCGCGACGATGTTGCCCTGAAGGTCGGCCAGTTGAAGGACTGGTTCTGTGGTGTCCGTCTCGATCGCGGCGAACCCACCGATCCCCGTCACGTAACGGGTCCAATGGCCTGAGACGGGTTCGACCGTCCAGGAGGGCGAGCCGCCCGAACCCGCATAGTGGCTCGTGTACGTGGAGTTGACGGTGCCCGTGTCCGTAGTCCTGCGTGCACGCCCGGCTGGGTCCAGTTCATAGCCGACTGTCTGTTCGCCCTGTTTCTGTTCATGCAGCTGACCGTCCACATAGAATGTGCTCTGCAGTTCTGAGCCGCCACCAGCGTCTGAGGCGGACAGCTTAGCCGTTTCACCGAACGGTTCGTAGGCCGTGCCCGCATCGACCAAGCGATTCGCGGGATCGTAGCTGTGGGCTTCCACGCTCCCGCCTTCGGCTGAGCACGCGCCACCCGCACCCGGTGGACGGGTCGTCAGGCTCAGTCGGTTGGTTTCTTCGTCGTAGGCGTAGATACGAGTCGTACAGCCTTCACTACCAACGTTTTCAAGGGTCTGGGTCAGCCTACCGGCCTGATCGTAAGTATAGCTCTCCGACGCAAGACTGCTCTGCTGAGTCATCCACTGACGGTGGATCGAAAGCACCGCAGTGTCACTGAACCAAGTACAATTTTCGCTGCAGTTAGTCGTCTTGACATAGCTCAGGGCGGTCGTTTCGCCGGCCTGGTTGAGCGTGTAGTCGGCACTCATGCCGTTCGGGTAGCCCTCATTAGTCATGTTTCCTTCGACATCATAGGACGCCGTGAACGTCAACGCGTGCGTGCCCTGCGTATCGACGAGTTTCGTGAGCGCACCGGTCGTTTCGTCGTACGTATAAGCCTGAGCGCCCTTGCCATCATCCACGTGCTTCAAGCGCCCATCCTTTTCTTTTTCGCCCTGATAGCTGCCTTCGCCTTCGTATTCGTATTTGGTCGTGTTGCCGTCCGCGTCGGTATAGCTTGTGAGCTGGCCGAGCGGGTTGAATTCACTCTTCAGCGACCCGGTCGTCGTGCTCTGTTCGATCAGCGCACCGGTGTGTTCTTCGTATTTGTCGGTGACCTTCGGCAGCGATGTACCGACCGTGGAGGCCGTTTCGCTCGTTAGCGTCCGACCGGCTTCGTCATAGGTCATGGTCGTGGTGCGGGTGCTCGTGCCGACGGTGCTGGTCGTGCTCAGCGGCTCGTCCAGCATGTTGTAGGAGGTGATCGTCGTGACGGGCAGGTTCGGTAGACCGCTGGTTTCCGGTTGTTTCGCGGGTTGGGTCTGGCACGGTAGGTTCGCCCATTCCGGATGGTTGCGGCACGCCGCGACGCTGGCTTCTTCTTTGGAGGAGTAGTAGATCGTCTGGGTGTCGTGTGTGTCTTTGATGCTCGCTGATTCTGCCTGGGACCATTTCTCGATACGGCTGTTCCCTGTGTTTTCCCAGAACACTCCGCTGTCAAGGACGTAGACGTTGGAGCCGGAGATCGCGATACCGTCGGGATATAAAAATTGTCCCGACGCTGACCCCTTGCTGCCGAACCCGTAGAGGTATTCCCCGGTCGGCGTGAATACTTGCACGCGATCGTTCTCGTATTCCACAAGCCAGATATCGCCTCCCGGACCGATACTCAGATAATGTGCGCCGAAGATCTGGCCCGTCCCTGTGCCTTTGGTTCCCCACGCACGTATCAGCGAGCCTTCAGCGGTGAACTCCGCGACCTGGGATTCCTGCTCGTAGGTGACCCAAACGTTACCGGATGAGTCAAGCGCTACGTCGTAGGGGCTCTCCGCGCCCTTGGTAATGCTGCGGATGTATTTGCATTCGGAGTCGAGCTCCTCAATCCGGTTGTTGCCGCGATCGGCCACCCACACGTGCCCGGAGGAGTCGACCCTCAGGCCTTCGGGTACGTAGAACTGGTCGTTGCCTGAACCGTAGGAGCCGCACGTCCTGATCCAGACTCCTTCGGAGCTGAACTCCTCCACGCGGAAGTGTTCGGTGTCTGAGACCCACACGTCGCCTTTGGAGTCCGTCGCGATACCCGTCGGTTTCTGGAACTGCCCATTGCCGGTCCCTTCCGAGCCGACTGCACGCACGAATTCTCCTTTGGCGTTCCACTCCTCAATCCGACTGTTCAGGCTGTCCGTGACCCACACGTTCCCCGAAAGATCTGTCGCCATGCCCTCCGGGCCGCGCAGATGACCCGCTTCCACGCCGTAGGAACCAAACGACGTCGAATAGGTAGGGGATTGGTTCGGTGCGTTACCCGCGGGCGTTGTGCTTTCGATCACGTTGCCCGTCGCTTCGTCATACGTCGTCGTATGCGTCAAGGCCAGCCCGTTGGGGTCGGTTGTGACCGCCGTCGGACCGCGTAGTTTCCAGCCGAGTCCGTTCTGGCCGGAGTAGGACGTGACGGTCGTGCGAACATCCTGTTCGCCTTCTGTTTCTGTCTGTGCGCCCTGGGTCGTCTTGGTCACGAGCCTGTAGGGACCGCCTTCGGTAGGCGCACCTTCGTCGTAGTGGTAGACGGTGTGGCTGCGCGCCTGGACTTCTTTGCCGTTTGAGAGCTTCACCGTGTGGCGCGGACCGAGCGTGCTCAAGAGCTCGGTGCCTTCGCTGTTGTATTCGCTCTGCGTATCGAGCTTGCCTGCGACTTCGGCAGATTTCGCTTCTTCTTTGAGCGCACTCGCGCGATTGTCCGCGGTCAGCCCGCGCACCACGTCGTTGTTGGCGTTGTATTCGCTCGTGGAGATGCCGCCGCTCGGCGTCGCGACGTTGACGGTCCGTTCGGTGCTGTCCCTGTAGTAGACGGTCGCCCGCCGGTAGTCCTTGGCCGGCCAGCCCATCGGCTCATCGGGCGGGAAGATCGCGCTCGCTTCCACCGGGAGGTCATTTTGACCCCATTTTTCCACTTCGGATTTGCCCATCGCGTACGGTGCGCCCGTACCCGACACCGGCACCTGATACTCGACCGTCCACACCGAGCTCGAGCCCGGATTGGGCGGATTGGGCGGCGGTAGTGGTGGGTCTGCGGGGCGTTCGTGGGGCGTGAGCTTCTGTACTCGGTTGTTGGCGCTGTCCACCACATAGACACCAATGGACCCTTCGCTCGCCATGCCCAGCGGTGTTTTGAACTGGCCCTGGCTGGTGCCTTCAATACCGAACTTCGCCAGGTATTGCCAGTTTGATTTCCTTGAGTTGTACGCGAACTCCTCGATACGGTTGTTGCCCGTGTCCGCGACCCACACGTCGCCCTTGGAGTCGACCGCGATGCCCTTTGGTCCTTTGAACTGACCGTTACCGGTGCCAAGTGAACCGAACTGGTTGACATATTTCCCTGACGCTTCGAAGGCCTGCACTCGATTGTTGGCGGTGTCGGCGACGAGCAACCATTCAGCCTGTGGATACCACGCCACCGCAGAGGGTTCTTTGAGCTGACCGTTGCCTGTGCCCACAGAGCCGAAGACGCCACCGTGCAGCTCACCGATCCCTTCCACGGCCAAAAACTGATCGATACCAGGGCTGGTGCCGCCTTTGGCGACCCACTGGTTTTCCCACATCGAGTCAATACCTGGGCTGACGCTCGCGCCGGCGAGAGCTTCGGCTTCGCCGGGGCTGACGCTCGCTTCGTGTTTGAAGCTTCCACCGTTGAACCACTGGATTCGTTTGTTGCCAGCATCCACTACCCACAGATACCCGTTGCTAGCAGGGTAGGCAGCGACGCCAGTCGGTTCTTTGAATTGGCCACTTCCAGTGCCTACCGACCCGATCGTGGCAGAATAGGAGCCGTTTGAGGAGAATGTCTGGATACGGTTGTTGCCCGTGTCGCTCACATACACTGATCCTCCGGAGACAGCCGCGTACGACGGTCCTTTGAACTGGCCGTGTTCGGTGCCGAGCGACCCAAATTCAAGCTGAAAGGTCGGCGGGAATTCTTTGGCCGGTACGACCGCACTGAGAGTGCTCGAGGCGGAGGTGGACCCGCCCGAGTTGGTCGCGGTGACCGTCGCGCGCAACGTATGTTCTTCATCGCTGTAGCGCGGGGTGTAGCCAGGGTTGACGGCGCCAGTGATCGGAGCGCATTCCCCGCCGGTTTCATTGCAGTGTTCCCACTGATACCCATAGGCCCCCGGGCTGTTGGTCCACCCGCCGGTCGAGACCGTCACTTCGGTGCCCTGTTTTGGGTTTGTGGTGGACAGTTTCGGCGCTTCGCTGTTGACCGGCGCCACGCCCGAGCCCAGCAGTGTGGATGCGCTTGGACGCGTAACGCTCATCAACCGCCCCGTATGCGCGTCCCCGGAGAGCATCCCGTAGGTAAACAGCCACGGTTGCTGGCCTGGCTGGGAGAGCGCGGTCACATGACTTTCGGTGTCATAACCGTAGGTCGTCTTCAGCGCCGGGGAGATACGCGGATCCCACTCCGCGCGCAGGCGGCCCCGTTTGTCGTAGAGGTAGTGCGCGACTTCAACTTCGTGCATACCTTTGCTAACAGGGTCATAACCGGTGTAATACACACGCGTCAACTGGCCTTCCACATCGCCCCATTCCGCCGGGGCTTCGCCTTTCGCCGTCGTCGTTTCCGCATAGTTGAACGTCAGAACCCGACAGCCGTGTTGCAGTTCGGTCGGTTTGACTTCAAACGAGCACGTCACGCCCGCCGGCACAGGCGCAAGCGCCTCCCTGGGCCGCGTCAGCTTCTTGCCAGAACCTTTCGGAACTTCAGCCGTTTCGTAACGGTAGATCACAGTGTCGCTCGGCGCTGTCCCCTGCACGAGGCTTGGCGCCCACACTTCGCCAGAGCCGCTCGGCGGAACCGCGAAACACGTCGTCGTCTTAGCCGCCGCGTTCTTGAGCATGTCTTCGCTCTTGCCCGTTTCGCACGGCGTGCTCGACAGCGTCAAGTTCGAGTCGCCCACCGGCGAGATGAAGCCGCCTTTGCCGTCCGGCGCGAAGATCGTCTGCGCACCCGCCGAGTCAGTCAGGACCATACTCCCGTCCGGCTGTTTGACGAGGCTCTCCTGACCACCCATAGCTACGCTCCACTGCGGCCCCAGAGGACCCCCCGCGCCGGCCGTCAAGTGCTGGGAGCCATAGCTGCGGCCGACCGTCAGCCCGCCGCCCATCGACACGTCGGTCGCGCTCAGCGAGAACTCGCCCGACTGCGGGTTGACCGCGCCCGGACCCAGTGCTAGCGGGTCGGCCGGATGGACGGTCATCGTGAACGATTCGCTGGAGGTGTTGCCCGCGTTGTCCGTGGCGAGGACCGTCGCCGTGTGCCGACCAGTTGCATATTCATGCCCGAAGATAGTCCATTCCCCGTGCGCCGTACACGGCCCTTCAGTACAAGACCCAGACGGAGAACCCACTTCGTGGCCGTCGATATACAACGCCAGTGACTTCACGCCCGAGCTCGGCGTCGAGCCGGAGCCGTCCGTGGCTTCGGCTTTCAGGTGGTATTCGCCAGCGCCCACCTGCCCACCAGGCCCCAGACCAGACAGCGCAATAGAGTGCGGCGGGGTGCTGTCCATCGACACCGTCCCGCTGATCGACGCCGTCTCACCGGTAGCGTTCTCGACTTTGACTTCGACCGTGTCTTTGCCGTCAGGCAAACCGCTGAGACTGTACGTGAGCGGTTCGCCGCTGGTGCTATGACCGGATTCGCATCTGCTCGCGTAGTTCCAACACTCGTCGCACTGCGCTCCCTGACATCCGGGCACCGCCTGCAAGCCGTGGCCCCAGCCCGAAGCCTGAGGCGAGCTGTAACTGGCCGCGCTGATACCGATACCCGGATCGACCGGGACAGTCCCGACCTTCCCCCCACCATTGACCCATTGTCCCGGATACGCACCATTCGGCGCCGACCCAAACATGGCGTCGGTCGTATCGACGCTCACCGCCGGGCCTTTTTCCTGCGCGATCGCGACGAATGTACCGGCCTTCAACTGCGCGGCAAACCCGCCTTCGCCGCTGGTGGTCGCATACTCCTCCAGCTCAGCGAAATTTTCGTGGTGTGCCGCGACAGACCCCGTTGCACAACCCGATTCGACACACAACGTCGTTTCGCTTGCCCCTTCGAACGGCAGAACGGTAGGTTTGCCACCGTTGGTTTCGATTTCTTTTTTGCTGTTGGCTACGAAGACGTACGGTTCGATCTGTTTGGTGATCCGATTGTCAAACTGTTCGGAGTCGGCAAAGAACTTGTAGATCCGCGATTCATGTTGAGTGGGGTACTGAACAATGCCGTACTGCCCAGATTCATATTTGCCGCCTTTAGGATTCGATTTCACCCCGATCGCGTGGTACTCCAAGATTTCTTCGTAGCCAACGAAATCCGTCGAGTTCGTCCCAAACGCCCAGTTCCCCGACAGCAACAGTGTCGTGTCTTCTATCGTCGGGTCGACCTCTATCGGAAGCCTATACTGCCCAACCCCATGTTCGACGCTCAACGTCAACAAGTCACCCGACACACCGAGCGACAGAGGAACCACAGTCCCTTCAACATCCCGTCCAGACGGCGCGACGATCCGCGCCACCGTCTGACCAGCGTGGATAACCCGCACTACCCCAGAGCCTTCCTGCGCCTGCACCAAGCTCGCGCCTTCGGGCATCCCGACCTTGAAGAAAAGCTTCTGCGGTGAACGGCGACTGCGCAAGATCGTCTCCTCGCTGAACCCATACGTACCCAGCTTTATCAGACTATCGACGTCCAGGACCCCCGCCTGGGCATCTTCGCTATCACCGTAGAAAACGCTTGCCGCATCGATTACGCCACTACCTTCAAGCGACGCGCCGTCCTCGCTCACTGGAGTCAGCGTTATCCCGATGTCCGACAACGACGCGCCTTCACTGAGCCTCCCGCCAACCCGCACATGCATCCCAGTCGCCGGCGTGCTCGCTTCAAAACCAGAACCCGTCTGGCGAGGGGTCAGGTCGATCGGGACGAGCCGTTTGGAGGAGGAATCTTCGACGGCGATCGGTGCGAGACTGTTCAGCGCGCCACGCCCTCCTTCGGGCAGTTCCAGGGCGGCAGAGAAAGGCGAGGAGAACGAGGATACCCGCTGCCCGGCAGGCAGCTTTGGCGGGCCACCGTCCGGTTCGTCAATTACTTCACCCATAAGCCGGTCATCCACTTCCTGGCTTTCCTGCACGGACAGCGATTCATACGCCGTTTCCGACTCCGCCCTGGACAGCACGGCTTCGGGACTCGCCAACGCTGCCGCACGCTGCGCCTGAACCTGTTCACCTTCAGTCGGCGAGCCACTGATAACCAACGGACTGGCCAACAGCGACCCAGACCCCACAGTCGCCACGTGACCAAGAACGCCCACGCGATAACCATCCCGCACCCCCCGACGCGGCGACGAAAAGACACGACGAGAACTCCTCACATAAACACGCCCACGTCGAATCCCAGGCCGAAAAGAGTGATGGTACGAGGACACCCCACGACCCACAACACGCACGGCGCTCCGCTGCGCGGCCTGCGCAGCCAATGACCAACCTACCAAACCGAGAATAACGCACACCAAACACGCAAGCGAAAACCGCGACGCAGACCTCATACCCCCAACCCTCCTATCAAATGTTCACACGCAACCTAGTCAACCGCCACACAGCAAACTTAGCTATGTTTCCCATTTCATCGATTGATCCCGACCACCAAATATCGTGCAGCGGTCATACGGAACATCGCTACCGCCTCACCTCGTCATCTCGCCGATACCCGAGCCGTGCCGAGATGTCGTCGGCTGTGGCCGCCAAGTGCGGGTCGAGCGCGTCGACGAGCGCGTCGAGCGAGATCATAGAAGTGTGGACGGCGATGTTGATGACGGCAACGACGTCACTCGACTCGTTGCGGATGGGTGTGGCCATCGAGCAGAGACCCTGCGTCAGCTCTTCGTCGTTGACGGCGATGCCCTCCTCGAGCACGTGCTCGAGCACGGTGCGCAGCGCCTTCTTGCTGGTGATCGAGTTCGGCCCGCGACGGCTTGAGCGTCATATCGCCGATCAGCTCGCGCTGCTCGGTCTCCGGCAGGTTCGCCAGCAGGACCTTACCCATCGAGGTGCAGTAGGCCGGCAGGCGTGAGCCGGGACGCAGGTTTAGGTCTATCTTGTTTTGCCCGCGCTGGAAGCTCCGTGCACGTTCCACGTACAGGATCTCCGGACCGTCGAGCACCGACAGGTTCGCGGTATAGGAGGTGCTCTGGCGAAGCTCCTCCAAGTACGGACGCGACGGCTCACGCAAGCCGGTTGAATTCAACGCCGACATACTCAGATCGGTGACACGCAACCCCAAGCGGTACTTGCGCGACGCACCCTGCTCAAGAAACCCAAGCGCGGCGAGCGTGATCACATACCTGTGAGTGGTCGAGCGGCTCATCCCAAGATCGTCGGCGATCTCAGCGATCCCGAGCACGGACCGCTGGGGCGTGAAGCACCCGAGAATCGATAGGCCGCGCTCCAGTGATTGCGAATACTGGGGCTCACGTAGCGTCGGCACCTGCCCTGACTTGGGCGCGGTCATCCTAATTCCGGTGGGTCGTGATCGCCGAAGCCGTCTCCTTGGCTAACGGAGGCATCTCGGCGGGTCGAACGTCAGGCCCCACGGAAGCCTCCCTGACGCTCGACCCGCCGCAGGACACTGACAACGAGCGAGAAAAGCGCGGCGCCAACCCGCCGCGGACCTGAACCATCTCCTCTCTCGGGTGCGTGGGCGGGTCGCACCCGTCGCGGAATCGGACGAAGGCGAGCGGCCCCTGCTCGTCGCTCATACCGCCCGGGTCGCAGAGCCCAGTCGATGCCGGCTTGCCGAGCACTCGACCACCGCTTACCCATTGCGTATCCATAGACACCACGGTCGGCATGATCGGACTCTTCGTGCCGTTTAGCTAGGCATTGTTTTAGGGTCCAAAGTTTGGAACACCCCAAACAGGCCAGGAGATAGGGCTTTTCTGCAGGCCCGAACTTCCAGTACGCTGCATAGTTCAATGCCAAAGACATCACTAAGAAAGACCCCCGGTCGGGCTATGACCTCGGTCGTCTATTGGGCGGTCCTTGGTCTGGTCATCGAACGTCCCAGCTATGGCCTGGAGCTATACAACCGATACCAGCGCCTGTATGCGGATCTGCTCCCCGTCAGCGGCAGCTCGCATATCTACACAGCACTCGACGAACTGGAAAGCCGAGGGTTCATCGAGACCATCCCCGAAGTCGGGACAGGCCGCCAACCCAAGCCGCACTACCGAGTCACCGCCCCCGGGACCAGCCACTTTGAGGACTGGTATGTGGAGCAGATGGACGCACAGCGTCGCAGCCTGGAGCTATGGGCAAGACAACTAGCGATCTTTGCTCACCATCCGGTGACCGCCATCAATCTAATCGGTCGTTTTCGACGCGAGTACCTGGAGAAGGCAGGCCAGATCGGACGCGGATCGGAGGGCTCTGTAGGCGGCTCTCGCGGCGCATTGATCGACGAGCTCGTCGCTGAGCAGCAACGTATCGCGGCCGGGGGGATGCTTTCCTGGCTGCGGTTCGCCCGCGCCCGGTTCGAGCAGCGCGCAAGGAGCGTCACCGGCGATGGCTCTCCTTGAGCTTGAGCGCATAGGCAAGCGCTACAAGCACGGTGCCCGCGTCGCCCTCAACGACGTGTCGATGGAGATCCAGGCGGGCGAAATGATCGTCGTTTGGGGCGAGCGTCAATCCGGGCGCTCCACGTTGTTGCGGATCGCCGCCGGGATCGAAACGCCAGACACAGGGACAGTCCGGTTCGACGGCGGCGACCTCACCACGCGGGATCGGAAGAAGCTCGGCGAGGACGTCGGCTACTGCCGACGAGATTTTCGTCGCCGGCAAGGACCAACCGTCCTCGACCAGCTGATTGCGGGACAGCTCGGCCGCAGGGTTCCACAACCCGTAGCGCTTGCTCATGCCTGGGGAGCGTTGGAGCGCGTACAGGCCAGCCCGTGTGCCGAATTCCCAGCGACTGAACTGAAGACCGATGAAACGGTGCGTGTAGCGATCGCGCGTGCGCTCACCTGCAGTCCGCGTCTGCTCGTTATCGATGAGCCGACGCTCGGCGTAGAGCTGCTCGATCGAGACGGCATCCTCAAGCTGTTGCGTTCGCTCGCCGATGACGGCATGGCGATCCTCTCCAGCACGGGCGAAGGCACCGGCTTCTTGGGAGCAGACCGTGTACTCGCGCTCGACAAAGGCAAGCTAGAGGGTGAGCTGACACCGGACCTCGCGCCCGTGTCGGACCTCACCCGCCATCGGCAGGCACGCGGATAGCCGGAGACAGGCGCGGCAGGAAATGCTGGAACTCGAAGGCGTAGCCAAGCATTACCAAGGGACAGAGGAGACGGTGCGCGCTGTCGATGGCGTGAGCTTCAGGATCCCCCCCGGGGAAATGCTCGCCCTGCTCGGCCCCAGCGGCTCCGGCAAGACGACGCTGTTGTTGCTGATCGCAGCGCTCTTGAAACCGGACTCGGGCACGATCCGCTACCAGGGGCGGGACATCGCCTCCTTCTCTGAGCGTGAGGCAAGCGAATACCTGTTGCGGGATGTCGGGTTCATTTTCCAGAACTTCCGTCTGATGTCCCGCGTCCCGGCCTTGGAGAACGCGGCCCGCAAGCTGCTCATCAGCGGCGTGGGGGTACACCAGTCACAGGCCCGTGCGCTGCCTTGGCTTGAGCGCGTCGGGCTCGCCAGCCGCTTGCGGCATACCCCCGAGAAGTTGTCCGGCGGCGAGCGCCAACGCGTCGCGATCGCTCGCGCACTCGCCCCCGAACCGGGGCTAATCCTCGCTGATGAGCCCACCGGGAACCTCGACAGCACCCGGAGCCGAGAGATAGTAGAGCTGTTGAGATCGGTTGCGCGCGAGCGCGACGCGTGCGTGCTACTCGTCACCCACGACACCGAAATCGCTGGCATCGCCGACCGTTGTTGCACACTGCACGACGGCAACCTTCTCGACGGTGATCACCTCAGCAGCACGGACTCGCCCAACGATGCGCAAGCGCAATCCGTGCCCGCTCCAGGGTGAGCAGCCTTGGACAGCGTTGACTACTCGAAGTGGCACGGCTTGATGCGGACGCGTGCTCTCGTCTACTTCTACGGCCGACGGCTACGGGTACATGCGATGCAGGAGCTGCTTGCTGGTGTTGGAGTAGCGGTCGCGGTGGCGCTCGTTTTCGCGGTCACCGTTGCCAGCAACGGGGTCACGAGTTCCGCAAACAATGTGGTGCGTGCGGTGATCGGCCCAGCGGATCTGCAGCTGCGCGCGCGTGGACCGAATGGTTTTGACGAACATCTGATTACCCAGGTGGAACGCCTCCCTGGCGTCGTGCATGCGGGACTATTCCTTGAACAGGCAGCTACCATCGTCGGCCCGGACGGCCGTCTGGTAGCGGTCACTGTCGCGGGTGCCAGCGTCCGCCTCGCAGTGATGGATGGCCTCTCCCACACCCTACCCAGCGGAGTACTCTCAGAAGGCATCGGTCTCAGTGAGGCGAGCGCGAGCGCACTTGGGATCACCAGGCCATCCGCAGTGACGGTGGATCTTCGTGGGAGAGCAATCCGGCTGGACGTATCTGCGATTTTGGGACACGAAACCGCAGGCGCACTGTCCACCGCCCAGATCGCGATCACGCCGCTCTTCCGTCTGCAGGAACTCGCCGGTCTACCTCACCGTGTCAGCCGCATCCTCATCCAGAGCCAACCCGGACACGAGGCTACCGTACGCGCCGAGTTGGACAGACTCACTGGCGGACACCTAACCGTCGCTGCAGCCAACCAGGACGTCTCGCTGCTGCGCGAGGCGCTACGTCCAAGCAACCAGGCAAGCGAGCTTTTCGCCGGTCTAAGCGCCCTGTTGGGCTTCCTGTTCGCGTTCAACGCGATGCTGCTCACTGTCCCCGAGCGACGCGAAGCGATCGCCGATCTACGCCTCGACGGTACCCCACGCACCGCGATCGTACAGATGGTCCTCTTTGAGGCGCTGTGCTTGGGGCTCGCAGCCTGCCTGATCGGCCTGCTCGGCGGCTATGCCCTATCGATAGGGCTCTTCCACCCGTCAGTGGCCTATCTCGCGCAAACTTTCACACTCGGCACGAGCACGAAGATAGGGGCTCAGCCTGTAGCCCTCTCCGTTGCGGGAGGAGTGCTGGCAACGTGCCTTGCCTCGCTGGTGTTGCTGCAGGATCTGCGTCGCGGACACCCCCTAGACGCCGTCTTCGCCAGAGCGGATGACGGCGGCGGACTGCCAGCGAATGCCAGACGGTGGTTGGCGATGACTACAGTGAGTCTTGTAGTGCTCACAAGCGGCCTATTTATCTTGGTTCCAAGTGCGGCACTAATCGCGTGTGTCGTACTCGCATTGGCAACCATACTTGCTGTTCCTTTGGTCTTTGGGATCGTCCTGCGGGTATGTGATGCCCTTGCGTCCGTCAATCCGAATTTTACAGTTTTGCCGCTGGCGCTCTCCTCGCTAAAAAGCACAACGCTGCGGTCACTAGCTCTTGCCGCGACGGGAGCAGTCGCACTTTTTGGCAGTATCGCGCTCGGCGGCGCACGCGACGATCTACTTCGTGGGCTACATAGTTTCGCGAGTGCCGACGCTGCCGATGCCTCCATCTGGGTGACGAATCCAAGGGACACAGCGGCAGCCAACAATTTCCGGCCCGGCCATTATCCGTCTCGCATCAGCAGGATATCGGGAGTCGCCAGCGTCCATGTCTTCCAAAGTGAGTTTATGACAATTGGCCAGCGGCGCGTATGGATCATTGCAAGACCGACCAGCACAAGTATCAGATTGCTGAACAGCCAGATAGTCGAAGGCAATGCCGCCACTGCTGCCCAGCATCTGCGTCAAGAAGGCTGGATCACCGTGTCGAAGCAGATCGCAGAAGAACGTCACGTCAGGCCCGGGGGAGTGCTAGACCTTCCGACTCCAACAGGCACCATAAAGTTCAAGCTGGCCGCCACAACCACCAACTTTGGTTGGACCTCGGGGGTGGTAATGATGAGCATCAACGATTACACCCGATTCTGGGCAACTTCGGAGCCCTCGGCTCTTGGGATTAATCTAACTAAGAGCACACCTATCGGGCTCGCACTGCGAGAGATCGGCATTGCACTCGGCACAAAGAGCGGCTTGGAAGCCATCACTGCGCATGCTCGAGCAGACCGATTCGACGCCATCGCTGGCGAAGGACTACAGCAACTTGACGAGATATCAACTCTGCTGGTAGCCACGGCGATCCTCGCAATGGCCGCGGCACTCGGATCGAGCATCTGGCAAAGACGACAGTCGCTCGCCGAACTCCGACTCGAAGGCGCCCCGCGCCCTCAACTTCAACTCGTGCTCCTCGTCGAATCAACGCTGATGCTCAGCGCAGGATGCTTGAGTGGTGCGATAGCCGGCATATATGGTCAGGTGGTAATCGACGGTTACCTAAAGCACGTGACTGGTTTTCCAGTCGCAGGCGTAGCAACAGGCCAGCGCCCCATCGAAATTTTCGCACTTGTCATCATTGCCGTACTCTTGATCGTCTCTCTACCCGGCTGGTTCGCCTCGGGCGTACCCGCAACACTCGCCCTCAATGAGTAACGGGCGCACGCACCTTCTCGGTAGAGCCCCATATACACGCGAGCACCAATGGGCGCTTGATTCGAGCCCCAAATGTCTGCATTTGGTGATCGCCGACTCCTAACCCGAGCCGGCGTAGCCCTACTTATTGCAAACGTCCGCTTCTGGCCTCTCATCGCCCCAGTGGTTGGTAAGCAGCTCAGACGATGGGAGATGCACGCCCGTGCCATTAAGGACTCAGCGCTCCGAACACTAGCGCTCGAAAAGCTATTTGAGGAGCGGTTCAACGCCGAGGTCGCCGCAACGCTCGCCACGCTCGCGCCACGAGAGCACCGTCAGTCCGTTATCGAAGCAATTGTGGCCTATGAGGTCATGTACGACTATCTCGACGGACTGACCGAGCGACCCACAGTCGACCCGCTCCACGACGGACACAATCTGTACCGAGCCTTCACTGACGCAATCACCCTCCACACAGAGCCAACCCGCGACTACTACTCCTCCCGGCCGGACAACGACGGCGGCTACCTAGAGGAGTTGGTCGATGTCGTGCGGAAAGCACTGGCAGAGTTGCCCTCCGCGACCACAGTCGCTCACTCTGCTCGACGGGCCGCGGAGCGCTGTACCGAGGCACAGATACGAGCCCACGCTGTCCCACAACTTGGGGCGAGCCAGCTTGAACAGTGGGCCAGAGCGGAGGTCTACGGAACGCCACTCGGATGGCAGGAGTTCCTCGCGGGCGCAGCCTCCTCGGTACTTACCATCCACGCACTGATCGCCACGGCCGCCGATGAGCACATCACACTTAAGCAGGCCGCAGCAATCGATACCGTTTATCTCTCGATCGCCGTGCTGAGCACGATGCTCGACAGCCTCGTCGACCATGAACGCGACGTGCAGACAGGTCAGGTCGGCTACATCCGCTACTACCCTGACCATAACCTCCTCGCCAAAGACCTTGCCGGCGCGGCGCGGCGCGGCGTCGAGTACGCCTCGCCTTTGCCTAATGGCGCACACCATGTAATGACTCTCGTCGGTGTCGCCGCCTACTACATCTCAGCGCCAGCGGCCAATGGAGACTTTGCACGACCCGTTACCCGCCAAGTTCGCCAGGAACTCAAGCCGCTCATCACCCCCACCCTTGGAGTCATGCGCACATGGCGGGCCGCAAAGCAAGCCCGCCAAACGGCCCGGTGCGAAGGCCACCAATAGTGGCCACCGCGACGGAGCCAGACCACGATCCCTATCGAGCACGCTACGTCGCGATCATCGCCGACGGCAACGGCCGCTGGGCACAATCGCATGGATTATCCGTCCACGACGGCCACAAGGCAGGCGCCGACACACTGAAGGCCAGGCTGCGCGACGCGGTAGAACTCGGCATTGAGGAGCTGACCGTGTACTCATTCTCAACAGAGAACTGGTCACGACCCGCAGATGAGGTACAGGGCCTTATCGCGATGCTCGCCCAGCGCATCGCCCAGGAGACCTCTGAGCTTCACCGTCAAAAGATCTGTATGCGCTTCATTGGACGTCGAGAAGACATTCCGAGCGGGCTAGTAGAGCAGATGCACAAGGCCGAAACAATAACCGCAGACAACCAACGTCTAGCTTTGTTCATTGCCCTCAATTACGGCGGACGCGCGGAGATCCTCGACGCCGCAGAGCGATTCACCGGCGGGGACGAACAAGAGTTCCGTACCTGCCTGTACGCACAAGAGATGCACGACCCTGACATCATCATCCGCACCGGAAGCGAGCGGCGACTCTCTAACTACCTGCTCTGGCAAGCCGCATACTCCGAGCTCATATTTCGCGACGAGCCGTGGCCAGACTTCACCAGACAATCCCTCCTTGAGTGTCTGACCGAGTTCAGCGAGCGCCGCCGCATTAGCAGACAAGATCCGCTGAGGAGACCAAACTGGCAATCTCCAAGACTAGGCCGTTGCGACGCGGCTGACCTAACACTGAACGCCGTCATGATGGTTAATTGGGGGACCAGTCGTCGGGTGGGGCTCCGGGTGTCCATGTCTTTGTGACGCCTCCGCCTTCTCGTTGGAGGGTGTGGGCGTAGTCGTTGAGCTGGGTTTGGAAGGCGATCTCGTCGCGTGGGTCTGTACCGGCGTCGTCGATCTCTGAGCGCCAGGTCGCTAGCGCGCAAAGCATCTCTGTCTGTTGCTCCTCGGTCCAACCAGTGGGTCTGTCCGGGACAGACCCTCACCCTTGACTTTCATGCGTAGGAGCAACGAGTGCGAAGCTGCTCGGCACCGGATGGTGGCGTCGAGCTAAGCACTCAGATTGTGGTTGCTCTCAGCTTGCTGAGAGCCGTGACTGGGTTGTCTGTGTTTGGCGTCCGACTGGCCGGTTTAGGTCCGGGCCGGCGGTGGGCTGACTCGTAGTCTGTTTGTCGGCGAAGTGCCTGACCTGCGGCCGTTGTGTCGCCCACCGTCGTCCGGGATCGCTGGCGTGACTTGATAGGAGCGTGGCAAAACCGCCCTCACTCAGAGCTGTCCGCCGGAGGTCCACTCAAACGAGACCTCAATTGAAAGGACGTGCTGGATGATCGTGATCGGAGTAGACACCCACAAGCGCACCCACGCCCTCGCGGCCGTCGACGCGGACATCGGGCAGCTGGTCGACGAACGCGAACGCTTCATGGTTCTGCACGATCCGATAGCGCTCGCCGACAACTCCCAACTCCTCGTTGGTGTCCTGACGGACGGTGGCGTAGTAGCCGGGTAGCTTCTTGTAGCGCAGCACATCGGGCAGGTGCGATCCGATGTCGACCGCGAGCGGCTTCTTGACGACGCCCCAACCGAGGGCCGCCGCCTCGATCGCCTCCGCGACACTCGCCGGCGGTCGATCCAACACCGCCCCGAGACCGTGCCACGGGGTAACGCGGACAGAGAACATCGAATCTGAGGTTGTGAGTCCAGCGGACATTGCCGCCCTCCTTTAGATGGATGGCCCCGCCCGATGCGGGAGCCGATCGCAGCCCCGGCCGCATCCCCATCGGGGATGCAACGATGGCCGGCAAGCCGGCGCCCGCTTTAGGAGATGGGCGACAGTTGCTTCGGCGCCCGTTTGCTGCAAGTTTTGTTCCCCGTTTGTTCCCCGTTTGGGGCTCGGCGCAGCTACGTGTCTGTCAAAAATGCCTGTTTTGCAGGCCTTTCGTGAGGGTGAGCGACGGGATTCGAACCCGCGACCGCCGAGACCACAACCCGGAGCTCTACCAACTGAGCTACGCCCACCACGTTTGGTAGGCGAAGTCTAGCGTCAGATCAGCCGCGCACGAGGCCTTCGGCCAGCGCCAGGCATTCGCTCGGGGTCCGGTTCGGGTGACCCTCCAGCGCGAGCTGCCAGGCTCGCATCAAGGGTAGGGGCTCCTCGCCAAGCAGACCGAGCAGTTCCGCCACCAGCGAAGCGGTCGCCGGGTCCAGACCGCGCGTAGCCGCCGCCTGAGAGCACGCTTGTTCACCCGTCACGGCGCTCCCCGCCGCCGAGGCATTCGCGCTGTGCACCGCTGCGATCAGTTGCTCGGTGACGTCCTTGCCCTCGCGTTCGGCGATTCGCCAGCCACGCCCCATCGAGAGCTGCTCGAGCGGAATCTGCGGACCCTCCACCACGATCAGCTTGGCCTGCTGAGGGTTCCACTTGCGTTCCCCGAACTCGATCCACTCACCTCGCGCCCATGCGTCGAGGACGGCCTCGTGCAACTCCGTCTCAGTGAGGTTGAAGCGGCAGAAGTTGTGGGGGAATTGGCGCAGCTCGACGTGGTACATGCGCTAAGGCTCGCAAATCGCCCTTCAAGACGACTCCCCCAGCTCAACCAGAGCCCTGAGAGAGCCGATGAGCTGCACATGCGTAGCTTTGCAGGGCATCTAGGAGGTCGTCTGCCAAGACCGCGGACGGCACTCGGTCTGCTCGGCTGGGTGCTGTGCGGATTGCCACGGCCGGCAAAGCCGCCCGAGCGTATTGGCAACAACGCCACAGTCGCAAAAAGCTGGGGGTCATGGTGGGCAAATCATCCCCGCCCGCTGCGCTTGCTGGTCGCCATCGCGCTGGGCTGGTCGACGGCGTATCTCGCTTGGCGCATCGGCTGGAGCTGGCATCATTCCAACCCCGTTCTTTGGTCTTGCCTGCTACTAGCCGAGTGCTACGGCCTGTGGAATCTCGCGGCGCTGGCATGGCTGACGTGGAACGTGACGCCCCGCGAGCGACCGGCCGCATCGCCGGGAAGAAGCGTCGACGTGTACATCTGCACCTACGACGAGGCGCCAAGCGTGCTCGAGGCGACGCTCGCCGGCTGTGCGCTCATGAGCTACCCACACACAACTTGGCTCTTGGACGACGGTACCCGTCCCGAGGTCGCAGAGCTTGCCCGCCAGTGGGGAGTGCGCTACATGATCCGTCCCGACAAAAGCCATGCCAAGGCCGGCAACATCAACCATGCGCTGCCGCTGACGAAGGGCGAGCTGGTGCTCGTGCTCGACGCCGATCACGTGCCGCTGCCCGATGCCCTGGACACGATGGTCGGCTATTTCGAGGACCCCGAGGTGGCCTTGGTGCAAACTCCACACGACTTCTCGAACCACGACTCGATCCAACACTATGACCTCGGCCGTCACGAGCAGTCGGTGTTCTTCTCGGCCATCTGCATTGGCAAGGACCGCCACGACGCCGCCTTCTGGTGCGGCTCGTGCGCGCTGATGCGACGCGAGGCGCTGCTCTCGATCGGAGGTGTGGCGACCGAAACGATCGCCGAGGACTTCCACACCACGATCAAGCTCCACCGGCGTGGTTGGCGCACCCACTATGACGACCGCATCATCGCGCAGGGACGCGCGCCTCACGACCTCGCCGCCTACCTACTCCAGCGCGACCGTTGGGCTCGTGGCAACCTGGCGGTGTTCACCACGCCGGAGAGCCCTCTGCGCGCGCGTGAGCTGACCTTGGGCCAGCGCATGAGCTACCTGGCCAGCCTGCTGTCCTATCTGGCAGGTCCGATGCGTCTACTGATGGTGCTCGTGCTCGCGGCCGTGCTGTGGAGTGGAGCGCTCCCACTGCGCATCGCCCCGCTGGCCTTGGCAGCACTGTGGGCTCCCGCGACTGTGCTGATGGTGCTTGCCGGCTCGGCCCTTTGCCGTGGAAAGCAGAGCAGTGGCGAGGCGACTCACTATGAACTGTGTACCGCCGAGATCTTCACGCGTGCGCTGCGCTGCATCGTTCGCCCAGGTCGCACGAGCTTTCGCGTGACGCCGAAGGAGGGCATCGACCGCGGCGGCTGGGAAGCGGTACGCCAGTTTCGAGCATTGCTCGTGCTCGCCCTGCTCCTGGGCTTGGGCCTTGTGCTGAGGATCGCCGAGGACACAGGCGTGGGACCGCTGCCGGCGATGCACGGTTTCGCCGCCTGGTTCGTGCCCCTACTGGGCGCTTTCGAGCTGCGCCGAATCGTGCGCACGCTTACATTCGTCGGACGCCGGCGACAGCTACGAGGCGAGTACCGGACCCCAATCGCAGCCGCGGCGGTGATCGTCCCCAGCGGAGACCTCCCCGACGACGATCCCTCGTTGCTCGGACGCATGCACGACATAACGACCGGCGGTGTGGGCTTCGAGCTCTCGCGCCCACTGCCAGTCGGAACGCTCGCGGAACTCACCGTCCAGCTTCCGGGCGTCAGCGGAGAGCCGATTCCGACCCGACTGGAGGTAGCTGTGCGCTCATGCTTGGCGCACGGTCAGGAATGGCGCATCGGCGCTGCGATCGTCGCTTGCGAGGAGGAGGATCGGCGACGCGTGCTCTCCTACTGCAACGTCGTGTGGCCATATCGTCGCCTGCGTGGCGAGAACGAGGTCGCGCCGCCCCTCGTCGCACCCTCGCTCGACCAGGCGAGCGTCTCCCTCATGCCCCGCGAAGCCACGCCGGCTTAGCTCGGTCGGCTGAGCCTGTCCCTGCGGCCTCTTGTGCGAGGCGCTTCGTCCGGCCAGTGTCCATGCTCGGCGAGGTAGGCCCGTGCCGCCTCCTCCTTCTCGCGCTCGACGCGATCGCCCTCGAAAGCAGCGCGGTAGAGCCAGTTGATCGCATAGATCGCCAGCCCGGCGCCGATGATGCCGGCGCCGCCCTCCAGGTCGGATTCGCTCCCAAGCGACATCACGATCACACCGGCGATCACGGCCGCAACTGGGAGGGCATAGCGAACGCCGAACAAGAACCAAGCAACGCGCCCCCGCTTCTCATCGGCCTGCTCGTTCGGCGATTGCTCGCCAGCCACGTTTGCTTCCTGAGAGCGCATCAGGCTGGACTCCCTGCCTGCTCCACCGCCACCGTTACAAGCGGCGCGAGCGTCTGGGCGAAGAAGGCGAGCGTACGGCTCCACGCGTCTCTGGCGGCCTCGGGCCGATAGCTCGGCCGAGTGTCGTTGAAGAAGGCGTGTCCTGTGTCTGGATAGATACGCAACTCGTGATCCGCGCCGGCCGCGCTCAGAGCAGCGTCGAAGGCGGGCAGCCCGGACACGATGCGCGGGTCGTCCTGCCCGTAGAAGCCGCACAGCGGACAATGGATCGAGCCGACCCGCTCCTCCTCCGGGGAGGAGCCGTAGTAGACGACTGCCGCGCTCAACTCAGGCTCCTCGCAAGCCAGCAGCGCCGACAGCGCGCCACCCAAGCAGAAGCCGATCGAACCGACCGGCCGCCCTGCGCATGCCGGATTTGCACTCAAGAAGGCGACCGCGGCTCTTAGAACGCTCAGATGGCGCTCGGAGTCTCCGCCAGCCCCGCCAAACAGGGCCGCAATGGTCTCGCCGACATTGCGAGCTTGCTCCTCAGGGAGCTTCGAGAGGGCCTCCGCCCGGCGAGCGTCATCGCCGAGCACAGCCATCCACTGCCCCGGAGGAATCGAGTTGAGAAAGGCCTTGGCCGCTGCGACCCGCTCGGCAGCCAGAACCGGCGGTCTGCCTCCACCGGCGGAGTACAGGTCGGGTGCCAGAGCTGCATAGCCGGCGCCGGCAAGACGCTCGGCCACGTCTTGGATATGACGATCGACACCCCATATCTCCTGGATCACTACGACGCCGGGCAGTGGGCCGTCCGCTGCGACCGGGCGACTTAGATATGCGGACACGCCCCCGGCTGGACTGTCGTAGTCAACCTGCTCGCTTCTCAGCTCCATAGCCGTCTCCTCATAGTTCGCCAGCACCTGTAAGTCCGAATGGGCTCCCCTCGGAGTCCTTGCAGACCGCCCACTTCTCGCCCGGATGCACGACGCTCCCGCCCAGCGCCTGGACGTTCGCGAGCGCCTCGGCCATATCGTCCACGGAGAAATACGGCAGCGAGAACGAATCGCCCGGGCCCCGCCCCCGCTCATGGACGCCGATCGCCGGGGCCTGCGAGCGCGTTTGCCAGCCATCCCCCTCCGTACCCTGACGAACCTCCAGCTCGACACCGAGAAACCCACTCCAAAACCGCAGCGCGCGCTGGGGATCGTCGGCGGGGAACTCGATGAGGGCGGCTGGAGCGTGCTTCACGAAGCCAAGGTTAGGACAACGGCTCGATGCGAACTCTCACGCTGCCTCTCCCTAGTCCTCGGGCGGGCGACGCTCGCGCTTACGTTCAGTCCGCTGGCGCTTGGCTTGAAGGCGGCGCTCGCGCGAGGCCGCGGTGGG
>Ga0210385_10000416_pt1 | contig 32038 bp, 30 predicted proteins | sample IncBWH26OmetaG_FD_160107 | JGI IMG/M metagenome (GOLD analysis project Ga0210385, IMG submission 160107) | Forest soil microbial communities from Barre Woods Harvard Forest LTER site, Petersham, Massachusetts, United States - Inc-BW-H-26-O ...
TGGTGGCCTGGTACAGCGGAACATCCAATTTCTGCACCGACGCCAGCGACTCCCCCAGTTCGCTTCGCAGCTTCGACGCCGCTTCGCCCAGCGTGTCCAGCACTTTCTCTTTGCTTGCTGCCGTTGCCTGTTCCTGCGCCAGCGTGTCTCCACTGTTGCAGTTCACTACTTTCAACCCCAGTACGTATTCGCTGCCCAGGCTGGCAATTGATCCGGCAAGGTAAGCCTTGCTGCCCGCGCGCTGGCAAAGTTCGCGAGCGACATTGGGTGTGAGCCTGGTGTCGGGAAGGCGCGTCATGAGCTTCAGCGTCGCGGCCACTTTGTTGTCTGAGAGCACGTTTAGAAAGGGGGACTGCCCCAAAGAAACAGCCAGTGCCGTCTTGAGCGTGTCGTCAAATACCGGGTCGCCCGTGGTGTTGGTGAAGTCGGCGAGGACGATCGTGTCTTTCGCAGTGAGTTTGGGCGGGCGATGAAGATAGACGTAACCGGCAACTGCGAGTAACACAACAACGAATGCAACTGGGAGCGCGACCTTCCAGTGCATTCGCGGTTGAGTCGGCGCTTCAGTCCCTGATGCCGCTGGGATTCGCGCTGACTCCGTATCCCTCTTCAGGCGTTGCAGATCGGTTCGAATTTCCGAAGCGTGCTGGTAGCGCAGGGTCCGATCTTTTTCCAGGCACTTCGTGATGATCCGTTCCAGGTCGGGAGGGACGTCAGGATTGAGCCGTACGGCGGAAACAGCTGCCCGGCTCAGAATGGACTCGAAGATCACTCCCGTGCTTTCACCCCGAAAGGGCAATTGACCGGTTGTCATTTCGTAGAGCACCACGCCAAACGAGAACAGGTCCGTGCGGGCGTCGAGTTCCTTGGCTCGCACTTGTTCGGGTGACATGTAGGCCACGGTGCCAAGTGCGCTGCCGGGACTCGTCAGATGTTCCTCGAGCTCGACGGTCGGGGCGCTCGTGCCAATCCTCTCGGGTTTGGCAGTGACCTTCGCCAATCCGAAGTCCAGAATCTTGGCGTGACCACGCTTGGTGACGAAGATGTTCGCCGGCTTGATGTCGCGGTGGACGATGCCTTCAGCATGCGCGGCATCGAGGGCGTCGGCAATCTCGATCGCGAGCGAGAGGATCAATTCCGTGTCCATCGGACGCCCGTCGATGCGATGCTTGAGCGTCACGCCATCGAGATACTCCATGGCGATGAAGTGCCGCCCGTCGCACTCATCGATCTCGAAAACCATACAGATATTGGGGTGGTTGAGCGCAGACGCCGCTTGCGCTTCGCGTTGGAAGCGGGCGAGAGTTTGCGCGTCATTGGCGACTTCATCGGGCAGGAATTTCAGGGCGACGAAGCGATGGAGCTTGATATCTTCAGCTTTGTAGACGACACCCATCCCGCCGCCACCGAGTTTTTCGACGATGCGATAGCGAGAGATGGTCTGCCCAATCATGCTTTGCCCAATCGTTGTCTGCCCAATCGTTGGGCTGACATCTTAGGGCCGGGAGTGATTGAAGTCAATGAAGGGGTGGAAGTTGGTGGCGGCCGGAGCGCCAGTTGGGGAAAAACGTGGTTACACTCATTGACCCGGTTCTGAGTGTAGTCGCCTGTTAACGCTCCAGAGGCAACCCATGAACGGGATGGAACCTCCAAGTGTGGGCGCACGGGTTAGGGGATGAGATCGCTAACAATCTCGCCTCTATCCACGAAGCCCGCAGCCACGAAGCCCGCGAGGTAGCGGCAGCACCGGGCTAACGAGGGATGATGGGAAGAGGAACCAGATGCAGATCAGTTCCATTCGCAGATTTTCGTCGGCCTTAGTGTTCGCACTGGTGGTGCTGTCAATGTCCGGAGCGTCGTTCGCGCAAGTCGGCGCGGTGATCACTATCGGGCCGCCTCCGCTCCCTGTTTATGAGCAGCCTATCTGTCCGGGGGATGGTTATCTTTGGACGCCGGGGTATTGGGCTTACGACTATGACGTCAGCGATTATTACTGGGTGCCGGGGACTTGGGTGCTGGCGCCGGAAATCGGCTTTCTATGGACTCCGCCATATTGGGGGTGGGGTGGCGATGGATTTGTTTTCTATGATGGCTATTGGGGTCCGCACATAGGGTTCTATGGCGGCATCAATTATGGTTTCGGCTATTTCGGTGTCGGTTTTGCGGGCGGACGTTGGGATAACGGACAGTTTTTCTACAACACTGCTGTAAATAACGTGAACGTCACTACCGTCCGCAATGTTTACACCACGACTATCGTCAACAATAACGTAAGCCGTGTCAGTTATAACGGCGGCAATGGTGGAATCAACGCGCGTCCGACGGCCGATGAAGAGGCAGCGGGACGTGAGCGACATGTTGCGCCGGTAGCGGCTCAAGTTGAACACGCCCAGGCGGCTCGAGCCAACCCGCAGGAGCGTGCGTCGGCGAATATGGGGAAGCCCGGTGTCGCGGTAACTCCGCGGCCGGGAGATTTCAATGATCGCGCGGCTGCGCCGGCCAGAGACGCGGGAGCGGCCTATGTTCCGGCCAATCACGGAGGAACTCCGGCACGTTCAGAGAACAATGGCGGGCAACCCATGGCTGCTCGACCGAGCGCGGCCGCGCCATCGAACCCAGCCATCCATCCTCACGACCTTCCGCCGTTGGCGAGGGATGCTCCGAATACGGGCAACCCGAAGCTGGATAAGAAATATCAGAAGCAGCAGGACAAGCTCGCGACAAAGCAGCAAGAGGAACGGGACAAACTCCAGCAGAAACAGGACGAGGAGCACGTGCAGCTGGATAAACAGAGGGCGGACGACCCGACGAGGCAGCAGTTAGAACAGCAGCACCAGCAACAGACGCAGCAGTTACAGCAAAAACATGATCAGGAGCGGCAGGAGTTACAGCAGAAACAGCCGCCCGCCAAACCGGGTAACAAGTAAATGAAATCGCCTGATTCCGGCAGCAATGACGACAAGGTCGAGGTTGTTGTCTCGGTTCTTATTTTGGGTCGCGGCGTCTCGAGAGAGCAGTATCGTTGAGGGCGGAGCAGACTTCCCCGCCGGCTTTACTTGGTGGTATCAACCATCGGAATCTGCGTGGACAGCTGCAGATTGATAAGGAGATCGATGCGGCGATCGATCTGATACCACAACGCAGTCTTCTTGGGCGAGATGACCTTCTCAAAGACCGCAACATACCTCAATCGCAATCCGATGAGTTCCTCGTCAACGCCCGCCAATCTCCTGATGTAGTTGTAGGCCTGGGCATCGGTCATGGTGCTGTGGTTGGCTGCGTAATCCTTGATCACGGCCCAGCGTTCGTCGTTGGGTTTGATCGCTTCTTTTCGATACTGCTCAAAGATTGGCCAGAATTTGGTGGCCTCGTCGGCGGTGAGGTTCATGTTTTGCGCGACGATCTGCTTCCGCTGCGTGCGTAGGTCCGCTCGCAGCATCTCGACGTCCTGGTCTGAAAGCGTGTGCGGTTGTGCATCTGCATCCGAAGCGCCTGGCGTCGCGGGCTCCTGGGAGGTCTGAGCGGGCGTCTCAGCGAACACCGATACGTTGAACGCGAACAGTACGATAACGAAAATCAGGACGGCGTTGATACTCTTCTTCCGCATAGTTGTTTCCCTCCGAATCTTTGAAGGACAGTTCGCCGATAAAAAGACAGCAGGCAAAGAATGTTAACACCGGCGGCATCTGGCGTGGCTCATTGCGTGGCGTAACAACTTTTGGCACGACATCGTTTGGCGTAATGTCGCGGTTGCACTCACCGACGCCGTTCGGACCAATTCTCAATGAGTGCAAGCGCCTGATTACAACAGTTGATCGCCTGCAAGTAAAATCAGGTCGAGGACGGCAATGAGACTCAAGCTGGCATATCTGATCTTGGCTACGATGCTTCTCCACAAGTTCAACCTCTACGCGCAGGAGTCAGTTTGCGAGTTGTTCCTGCATCTCGCACCACAGACGGATGGGCGTCAACTGACGCTCACGGGCGATTTAATAATTTCGAAGGACGTGGCAGTTTTGGGGTCTCGGGAATGTGACAGCCGGTACATTTCAGAGCACAGAGTATGGCCCGTCGCCGTATTGTTGCGTCCCTCGGAGAAGTTGTCGACGTCGGAACGACAGGACTTCGAGAAGGCCGCTATTAAGCTCGATACCCTGCGCGGTGAGGGCAAGGTTGTCGAGGCAACCGCAACGATCTCGGGCAAGATCAAGGTCGCTCACAAGGGATGGCTCCCAGCAGAACTGGTTTTTGATTCCTTTGAAGACTTCTCTATCAATGTGCTACCCGATCCCACCTCCTTGCCAGTAATTCCGATATGCGGTCTTTTTCAAAATCTCCGCGCGTATGAAGGAAAGCGCGTTGCTGTGCGGGGTGAGTTGGTAACGACTATGGAAGGACAGTGGATCGTTGGCCGCTGCCAGGGTGCGTTTGTCACTGATGGCTACAGATGGCCGGTCGGCTTGAATATCGGCAGACCGGCACTGTGTTCAGAAGAAACAACTAAGGTCTGTGATGCACAATGGCCCTCAAAATGGCCACAAAATACCGAATACATGGTGGATGGATATTCCGATGGCGCAACCACGGCCACTTTCGTGGGGCGTCTGCGCATGAGATCCGAATACCATGCGGTCTGTACATCGGGTGGGTGGTATTCCAGCAATGGGTACGGACACCTTGACGGTGCGGTAGCTGAATTGAGCGTCGAGCATGTTTTGAATGCCGAGGCAACGCCGCTTCGCCGCGCGAACGAAACCACCAGTCGCGATTCGGAGCGATGCGTCCCCTCAAAATAGAGGCCGAATGGCTGCAATACCTGTTGCAAAATCCCAATGATTCTCATTTCAAACCAAATTCGGGCTGAGCCAATAGTCCTGCGCTTGCCTAGGTCTGCGAGGCGGCAATATACTTTGCGAGGCTGTTGCCCTGGTGGAGCAAAGGCAATTTCCAGCGCAATTCGTTATCGCAGTTCGTAGTCGCGACTCGTAATCACAACCCGTAATCACCATGCGTGCGATCGCAATCCTGTGGAGACTTTTATGACGACGGCAGTGGATCTGGAGAAGGAAACTAATCCGTGGCAGGCGCAGGCGGCACGCTTTGATCTGGCGGCGCGCAAGCTCAATCTGGATGAAGGACTGTGGCGCGTGCTGAGCAGCCCGAGCCGGGAAATTATCGTGCACATTCCGGTGGCGATGGATAACGGGAGCCTGGAAGTGTTTACCGGGTTTCGGGTGCAGCATTCGATTGCGCGCGGTCCGGCGAAGGGCGGATTGCGCTATGGGCCGGACGTGAATCTGGACGAAGTGCGGGCGCTGGCGAGCTGGATGACGTGGAAGTGCGCGGTGGTGAATATTCCGTTTGGCGGGGCGAAGGGCGGGATCATTTGCGATCCGCATAAGATGTCGCAGGGCGAACTGGAACGGATGACGCGGCGTTATACGGCGGAGCTGTTCGAGTTTATCGGGCCGGAGAAGGACGTACCGGCTCCGGACGTGAACACGAACGAGCAGACGATGGCGTGGATTATGGACACGTACTCCATGCACATGCGGCAAACGGTGACGGCGGTGGTGACGGGCAAGCCGGTGAACATTGGCGGATCGCGGGGACGGCGTGAGGCTACCGGACGCGGCGTGCTGATGGTTTGCGAAGAGGCGATCAAGAAGCTGCGGCTGAATCGGGACACGACGCGCGTGATCGTTCAAGGTTTCGGCAACGTGGGATCGAACGCGGCGCGGCTGATGGCGGAAAAGGGATACAAAGTCATCGGCATTCTGGAAGTGGGCGGCGGGCTATATAAGAAAGATGGCATCGACATTGAAGCGCTGTGGGAGTTCCGGCAGCGGCAAGGCACGATTCACGGATTCCCCGGCGCGGAGAAACATGATCCGGCGGAGTTGTTGCTGGCGGATTGCGACATTCTGATTCCGGCGGCGACGGAGAATGTGATTACCAGTCAGAATGCGGACCGGGTGAAATGCAAGATCCTGGCCGAGGGTGCGAATGGTCCGACGACGGCGGCGGCGGATGACATTCTGGCGGAGAAGAAGGTGTTCGTGATTCCCGACATTCTGGCGAATGCGGGCGGCGTGACGACCTCTTACTTCGAGTGGGTGCAGGACCGGCAGGGCTACTTCTGGAAAGAAGCGGAAGTGAACGAACGCCTGGGCGACATCATGGTGGCGGCGTTTGATGATGTGATCCGGTATGCGGAGACGCATGGGGTGAACAACCGCATTGCCGCGTACATGCTGGCGATTGATCGCGTGGCATATACGATCCGGCAGCGGGGGATTTACGCGTAGTAGCGGTTGATGCTTAGGATCGCTAACGGCTAGTGTGGTTAATTTTTAATGTAGTGACGAGGGGCTTCCGGGCGGAGGCCCTTTTTCTTTTCTTTATCATCCTTTCCTGTTGACCAGCTTTCCCGGCGGTGTAATCATGCTCGGGTTTCTCCGGTGGCGTGGGGTTTTACATCTTCATCTTGCGAGGACAAATATGAATCGCTCATGGAACAAAATTACTCTTTGGGCGCTGGCGTTCTGCCTGACGCTGGCCACGGTGGTTGCTCCGGTTTTGGCCAAGGCGCAAGCGAGCTCAAGCACGACGGGATCGGATACCAGTAGCACCGATACGGCCACGAAGAAGGCGAAGAAGAAAAAGAAAGCTGCGGCGGCGGCGGATAAGACGACTGGCGACAAGACGGCTGCGACGGATAAGGCGGCGGGCAGCGATACGATGGCTGCCACGACCACGAAGAAATCCAGAAGCAAGAAGACTGCGGCGGACGATAAGACGACCGGCGATAAGACCGCTGCGACGGATAAAGCACCGGGCAGCGACACGATGGCGGCCACGACCACGAAAAAATCCAGAAGCAAGAAGACTGCGGCGACGGACACGAGCTCGGCACAAAGCGAGAGCTCGGCGAAACCGGCGGCAGGTGGGACGATGGCGGCCCCAGCTTCAACGGCGAAGCCTGCGGCGTCGAGTTCGAGTATGGCTCCGGCGACGGCGCCTGCAGCTTCGAGCAGCACGGCGGCTCCGGTATCGAAGGCAATAGTGCCAGCGGCGTCGAAGAGTGCGGCTCCGGCGAGCACGAGCAAAAGCGCTACACCGGCAGCTTCGAGTTCGGATATCGCGGCGGCACAAGCCAGCGGCAAGGTCTGGGTGAATACCTCGACCGGGGTATACCACAAGGGCGGCACATGGTATGGCAAAACCAAACAAGGGAAATTCATGACCGAGGCCGAGGCGAAGGCAGCCGGCTATAAAGCGGCGCAAAAAGAATAAGGAGAGACGACCATGACCAGATTTTTGTTACGAAGAATTCTGGCGGCAGTTTTCGCGCTCGCTCTGATTGTCGGGATGGCAAGCACGGGAACAGCGGTCGCACAAACGGCTAAGTCGTCGAACGCGACTACAACCGCCTCAGCGTCCAGCGGCGATCTGCTCGATCTCAACTCGGCGACGAAAGATCAGCTCACGGCGCTTCCGGGAATTGGCGCGGTTTATTCGCAGAAGATCATTGACGGGCGTCCTTATGCGAAGAAGACCGATCTGGTGCAGAAGAAAATAATTCCGCAAGCGACCTATGACAAGATCAAGGACAAGGTCATCGCTAAACAGAAGAAAACTATGTAGCGGAGCCGTAGAGCGAGCGAGAATCGAAGTTCAGGAGGCCAGCTTGGATTGGTCCAGGCGCAACTCATCCAAGCTCGGCTCATCTGAGTTCGAGTGATCGGGTGCAATCGGATATTTCTTCGCCAGGAATGCCAGTCTGGTGCGGATTTCTTCCTGATCGTCCCTGATGACTGCTTGCAGCAGAGATAGAAGGTCGTCGGCCTTTTGCGGGTCTTTTTCGGCGACAATGCGCCGACACAAGGCGCGGATTAGAGCTGTATCGTACAGGACAGGCCTTCCCCTTGGATCAAACAGAAATTAATCGATCAGAAGTGGCCCTTCCCCTGTGGTTATTTTCAAGGATGTTTCCACGACGCAAGCTGGCAGTGGAATACTGTAAATCTTGTATTTGCTGGGGGAAAACAACCCAACCTGGATTCCAGCAGCGAGGTCAGTTGGCAGGTTTCTTTCCGGTGGTCATCACTTTTCCTAAGATTGTCTGGACGTAGCATTCTTCGTGGACGGCTTGACCCATGGCATCAAATTTATTGGTTTCGAGCTCTATGGGTTTGTGGCAGATGGAGCAGACTACAACCAGCGGTTCGGACACGGAGCCCATCTCCCTGCGACGGGGATGCAAATCTAACAGGCAGCTCGATCTTTTACAAACTATTTCAGGATAGTCGATCGCTTAAGGGCCGCGTTTTTCCCAGTTTCGGAAGGCATTTCAAACTGGGGCACACTCAGTACCTTCTATCCGTTGCCACGGCCTGCAATGTGGAGGATAATCACATTGGCCACCCACACAGATTTGGCCTCACCATTGCGTGAATCTTCCTAATTCCATCACGCTCACCCGCATTGCCGCGATTCCGCTTCTAATCTGGATTCTTTGCACGCCGCGCTTTGCGGGGGAGAAGACCGGAGAGCGGGAGATGCTGGCGTCGGCCGTATTCATTCTGGCGTCGATCACCGACGGCATTGACGGATATCTGGCGCGCAAGCGCGGCCAGATCACGACCATGGGGATACTGCTCGATCCGCTGGCCGACAAGCTGCTGGTGGCGGCGGCGTTCATCACGCTGGTGCAGTTCAATCCCGCGCTGGTGCCGGCGTGGATGGCAGTGGTGGTGATTGGGCGGGAGTTTCTGGTGAGCGGGCTGCGCTCAATTGCGGCTTCGGAAGGCTTCACCATCCAGGCGAGCGAACTGGGCAAGTTCAAGATGCTGGTGCAGATTATCTCCGTGGTAGCGGTGATTCTCGCCCGGCGCTGGCACGAGTGGCCGCTGTTCGGAATTTATATCTTCCCGGTGTACTGGATCGCGTGGCTGGCGATCTGGTTCATGGTGTTGCTGTCGCTGGTTTCTGCGGTCGACTACTTTATCGCCTTCTGGTCGCGGATCGACCGCACGTCGGAAAAGCGGCGACGGCGTACGTTCGTCCTCGCGCGGCGGAGTAAACGCGATGTCCAGGCCGTTACCAACACCGTCCGAAAACCGATCTGAGAATCTCGATGGCGAGGCCGGCTCCGGTCCGCTAGCTGGAGAATTTTCGCGCGAGCAGCGGCGTATTTTGCTGGGGATCGCGCATGCAGCAATTCTTGCCTTTCTGGAGCAGCGGTCGCTGGCCGACCCTGAGGGCCTTCCAGCGCCCCTTGTAGAACCCCGCGGCGTTTTCTCCACGCTTTACCATCATGGACAACTTCGAGGCTGCGTTGGGTATGCGGCGGCGGTGGCGCCACTGCATCGCGCGGTGGCGGAAACGGCGCGGGCTGCCGCTTTTGAGGACTCGCGTTTTCCGCCGGTGACGCTTGAAGAAGCGAGTGGACTGGAAATTTCACTGAGCGTGCTGTCGCCGCTGTTCCCGGTTCGACCCGAGGCAGTGGAAGTGGGGCGTCACGGGCTGGCGGTATCGCTCGGCGGACGCCGCGGCCTGCTGCTGCCGCAGGTTCCGGTGGAACATGGCTGGGAGCGGGAAACATTTCTCGAGCAGACCTGCCGGAAGGCGGGGCTGCCGCTCGATGCGTGGCGACGGGGTGCGACCCTCCAGGCATTCACGGCAGAAGTGTTTGGCGACGGGGATGTTTAATCTCGGCGTTCCACAATTTTCGAGCTGTGCTGAATGTTCGTTTGCTGCTCGCGCATCATAACAAGTCCGCGCCCTATCCGCGGCACACACGGGATCGGATGTTCACGGGACTTGAGTAACTTTGTCTTCTTTGCAGGACGACTTAAGCTGAACGCTGATCATTTTTGATCTGATCAGCGAGGGCAAGTTGGAATTGGCGATTGTGATTGTCGTGGTAGTAGTAGCGGGCGCGATGATTCCTGGAAATTCGAAAATCCGTTTCTTCCGCTAGGGCCACTTTCCCCGCCCAGGCTGTGAGTTGCATCCTTCCGAGTCACACTCCTTCAAAAAGAAAATCAAGGAAGCACAAAAGAAAAAGGGGAGATTTCTCTCCCCCCCGCTTCGATCAGATTTTGTTTTGGCTTACTGCTGCTGTTCGTCAAGTTCGACCGAATCACCAGCATGGACATCTTCAAGAGCGAAGACAACCATGGCTGAGGAAGCGGTGGGAGTGACGTTGAGGACCACGACTTCTCCGACGGCGCGGCGCGGCAGATCGGCGACATGGATGTTCGGGCCTTTGGTTTTAGTGAAGCGATTGGCCTCAAAACTCGGAGGGCGCGCCTGGGTGTCTTCCGAAGTTTGCGCCATAAAAGAAAGCGAATCGACCGGATCGCGCAGGGTTTCGACATAAGAACGCTCGACGCGGAAATAGTCTCCGACTTTCACGCCCTGGTTCGAACCTACATTCATGTAGAGCTTCATGCCGGTGCCGAGGAATCCGTCAAAGTCTTTGCCGAGAACGACGCGGCCACTCACTTTTGAGGTCGAGGGTGCGAAGCGATCGAAATGGCCGGGCACATGGAAAGCGACCGGAGGCTTCTCGACGAAGGGCACCACGACATCTCCCGGATTGATGGGATCGCAACTGAATTCGACTGTAGCGATGGCGCTGCGGCTGCGAGTATCAACCACGCGCACCCTGCCGATTTCGCCATAAGGGCGACCGGCGGCGGCCAGCAGCTTGTTCTGGCCGGGATAGATCTCATACTCGTTTACATCGCGCAATTCGCGTACGACCGAATAGAGTTGTCCGGCTTGGTAGCCGGTTCCGGCGAGGTAGACCAATTCGCCGATCTCGAACTTGGTGGAGGTTGGCGTTTGCAAACCACCATTGACGTAGTTGGCGTCGGGAACGCGCTCCTTGGTAAGAAATCCAGCGCAATAAATATCGGCGGCGGTCGGCGTCTGGAAGCGGACAAAGGGCATATTGACCGAGGTGTGGACCAGACCGTCCGGTTCAGGCGTAACCGCGGTAGTTGCAGTGGACGAGACTTGAGATACGGCGAAGGTCGCCGTCAGCATCAACGCTACTAACAATCCTGTTTTCTTCATCTTATCTCCGAATCGCCTCAGACCCCGGAATGCTGGCGCCCCGCTCCGGCTATCCCTCTCGGAATGCAAGGGTTACAACCGAAAAGTAACAAGCGGCAGGGGAGGGGTCAAGGTTACGAGGGTGTTTAGCCCCTTTGCCCAAAGTGTGCTTTTGGGAGCGCGGCTTGCATCTGGGCTTACACCCCTGTAATATCGCGCCGACGTTGAAAACAAATGGCCTTGGCTTCGTCTTCTTCTAATCTCGCAACCCGATTGCTGCCCCAGCGGCTGCCCAGGGTTTGCCTGGCGATTAGTGGCGATACGGTGGAGGACCAGATCGCTATCGCCGAGTCCATGGCGCGGGACAACCCCTTTCTTGAGTTTCGCCTGGATTATCTGAAACAGCCTCTGGCGGCGTTGTCGAAGATCCACCGGTTTCTTGAGACCCACCAATACATCACGGCGGTAGGCACGTGCCGGCGCACCGAGAACGGCGGCAAATTCAAGGGAACGCTGGCAGCGCAGTTGGAAGTGCTGACCAAGGCGCACGCGGCAGGATGCCAGATCGTTGACCTGGAACTGCAGAGCGCGGCGAAAGCCAAGCCGGACGCGATTGCGCGGCTGCGCAGCCGCGCGGGGCTGATTCTGTCATTCCACGATTTTCGCGCCACCCGGAATCTCGACGAGACGCTGGAAAAAATGCTGAAGATTCCGGCTGACTTTTACAAGATTGTGGGGACGGCGACGACGCTGGCTGACAATGTGGCGATGATGAAATTCCTGCAGGCCCAGAGCGGCCAACATGCGCTGGTCGGCCTGTGCATGGGAGAACAGGGCGTAATCAGCCGCGTGCTCGGCGTGCGCGCGGGCAGTGTTTTTACTTTTGGCGCGGTCAATGAAGATATTAAGACCGCGCCCGGCCAGATCAGCGCGCGCGACCTGCGCAACATTTACCGCATCGATCAGGTCGATGCGGCCACACGTATCTATGGAGTTGCGGGCGATCCGGTGGAGCATTCGCTTTCGCCGATCATCATGAACACGGCATTGCGCCGCGAGAACGTCAACGCAGTTTACCTTCCACTGCATGCCAAGACGATGAAGGACCTGATGCAGTGTGTGAGTGGGATTCCGCTGCATGGCATGAGCATCACGATGCCGTACAAGCAATCCATTCTGACGCATCTTGACAATACCGATGCGCACACCACCAAGGTGGGCGCGTGCAATACGGTGGTGCGCGGACAGGAAGGCAAGCTTTACGGATTCAATACCGATATTGCGGGAGTGCTGCGTCCGCTGGAGCAGCGCATTGCGATCGACAAAGCCAAGGTGCTGGTGCTGGGTGCGGGTGGAGCGGCGCGGGCGGCGGTGTTTGGCCTGAAGGAGCGCGGGGCTGAGGTGTGGGTGATGAACCGGACTTCAGCGAAGGGACAGAAGCTGGCTCGCCAGGCGAAAGCGCACAGCATAAAGCGCGCCGATCTAAAGAAGGTTGCGTTCGATGTGATCATCAATGCAACGCCGGTGGGTATGGGAAACACCCGCGATTGTCCGCTGAAAGAGCAGGAGATTCAGGCGCGCGTGGTCTTCGACATGGTGTACGACCCGGTCGAGACGCGTTTGCTGCAGATCGCGCGCGCCAAGGGAATTGCGGTCATACCTGGAATTGAAATGTTTGTGCAACAGGCGGCGCGTCAGTTTGAGATCTGGACGGGGAAACCGGCTCCGGCGGCCGACATGCTGCGAGCGGTGACGATCGCGTTGCAGGAACGGGCGGCGGCGCAGAAACAGCAGAAGGCCTGAAGCTGAAACTTTGATATTTGATTTTGAGATAACCCTCCCAGCATCGGCTGAAGCATGATCGGCGAAACCATTTCTCACTACCGCATTGTCGAAAAACTCGGCGGCGGGGGCATGGGAGTTGTTTACAAGGCCGAAGACACGCGGCTGCATCGTTTTGTCGCGCTCAAATTCTTACCCGATGACGTGGCGCGCGATCCCCAGGCGCTTGCCCGTTTTCAACGCGAGGCGCAGGCGGCGTCGGCTCTGAATCATCCGAATATCTGCACTATCCATGACATTGGCGAACAGGACGGGCACGCGTTCATCGCGATGGAGTTTCTGGATGGCGTAACGCTGAAACATCTGATGGCGGGGCGTCCGATGGAGATGGAGACGCTGCTGTCGACGGCAATCGAAATTGCCGACGCGCTCGATGCGGCGCATGCGGCGGGGATTATCCATCGCGACATTAAACCGGCAAATATTTTTGTGACGAAGCGTGGGCATGCGAAGGTGCTGGATTTCGGGCTGGCAAAGGTGGCGACGCCGGCCGGAAGTTCGGCCAATCAGGTTGCGTCGGCAAACACGATCACTTCGGTTGATGAGCAGCATTTGACCAGTCCCGGTTCGACGCTGGGAACCATTGCTTATATGTCTCCGGAGCAGGTGAGAGCGAAGGAACTGGACACGCGCACGGATCTGTTTTCGTTTGGAGTGGTGTTGTACGAAATGGCGACGGGCGCGTTGCCATTTGCCGGCGGGAGCACGGGCGTGATCTTCGACGGGATCATGAACCGGGCGGCGATTCCAGCGGTGCGGCTGAATCCGGCGCTGCCGGCGGAGTTCGAGCATGTTCTGGAAAAATCGCTGGAGAAGGACCGGGCACTGCGGTACCAGTCGGCGGCGGAGTTGCGCGCGGATTTGAAGCGAGTGCAGCGCGGATCAGAGTCTTCGCGGACGAAGGCGACAGCGAGTGCGGCCGGAAGTTCGGCGGGGCGTGGTGGAGCGCGATCGAAGCGCGGAATCGTGTTTGCGACGGCGGGGCTGGTGGTTTTGCTGGCTGCGATTGCGGCGGGGATTGCGTGGTATGAAAAGCATTCCCGGGCGCAGTCGTCGTCCGGTGGCGCGGCAGTGGCTGCGAAACCGTCGGTGGCGGTGCTCCCACTGCAAAATCTGAGCGCGGAGCCGGACAGCACTTACTTCAGCGACGGGATGACCGATGAGATCACGACCAAGCTGTCAAAGATCGAAGGCATCGATGTGGTCTCGCATTCCTCGGTGATGGCGGTAAAAACTTCTGACAAGAGCGCGGCTGAGATCGGCAAAGCATTCGGTGTCCGCTATCTGCTCGAAGGGAGTGTGCGCAAAGCGGGTGATCAGGTGCGCATCAACGTGCAACTGATCGACTCTACCAACGGATTTCAGGTATGGGCCGACGATTTCACGGGAGAAATGAAAGACGTTTTTTCGCTGCAGGAGCAGACCGCGCTCAAGATCGCGCAGTCACTCAACCTGAAGCTGAGTCCGAAGGAAGAGGAGGCGATTCAGCATCGCTACACGGGAAACCCGCAAGCCTATGACGCGTTCTTGCGCGGACAGGCGCTAATCCAGTATCCCGATCAACCGGACAAGCTGGAGGCGGCGCGCCGGGCCTACGAGGACTCGCTTAAGTCGGACCCGAATTATGCTCTTGCTCTTGCCGGACTGGCGTGGGTCGAAGTGCAGATCTATCGCAATATTGACTCGAAGCCGGTGCACCTGGAACGTGCCGAGGACTATGCACAGCGGGCGCTGGCCATCGACCCGAGATTAGCTGAGACTCATATCGCTCAGGGATCAGTCCTGATGAGCAAGTACGACTATGACAACGCCGCCAGCGAGTTTCGCACGGCTACCGAGTTGGACCCAAACAGCGGCCATGCCTGGGACATGCTCTCATGGGCGCTCGGTTACAAGGAGCCGCCGGATCCGATCGCAGCCGAGAATGCCTCACGGAAGGCCTTGCGGCTACAACCGTCGTTCGTTCCTGCGTACTATCATCTGGGCCGCGCGCTCCTGCTCCAGAAGCGCTATGCGGAGGCACTTGCTTCCTTCCAACGTGAGAAAGAATTAAGTCCAAGCGGCACCATGGCGGACCTTGGCCTGGGCCAGTCTTATCTGGCACTAGGAGACAATGACCGGGCGGTCGCGGTCCTGACGAAAACCGCTCTGCCGGCGGCCATCAACTATTTCTTTCTGAGCGAGGCCTACGCGGCTCGCGGCGATAAAGACAAGGCTCTCGCCGCGCTGCAGAAGACTTTGGAAATGGGATATCACGACTTCGGCGCGCTCGATTCAAGCCCGTACTTCTCATCGTTGCGGACGGACCCGCGGTTTCAGCAGTTAGTGGCGCACTATCGTAAGTAAAACCGACCCGGCTCAACCCCTCTGCTAGCACGCCAAAAACGTGTTTGTAGCAAATTGAGACGTTACTTAGACAAGAAACGATGCAGTTGTCGCAAGAAAGGTTGCAAATGAGAGCGACCGGCGGTAGTATGACGGTTGAACGCAGCCTTTTGCGTTCAATGAGCCCAAAAAAACCAAAACTTCCAGGTAGGACACGCAAACCCTAGTTCAAAAATCTAAAGGGGTGCCCCAAGCCCCGGTGCAATTCGGAGAGAGTGCATGTCGTGGTACGCGTACTGCCTCACGGAACACCAGACCCTTCCGAATGGTGTTCGCGCCCGTCGTCCGTTTCTTCTAGAGGGAATTCAAGGTGTAAACTCCGCTCCCGTCATGAGCTACCCGAGCGGAGAATTTGCGGTAATCGTCAGTGAATACGACCGCGCCACGTCTAAGCTCGACGAAAAATCGGTTCTGGAGCACGCCCGGGTGGTGAGCCAGAGCTTCCGAACTGCTACGGTTTTGCCGTTCCGATTTGGGACGATTTTCGACACTGAAGACGCGATTCGACAGGCCGTGCGCTCCAATCGGCGGACATTCTGCGAGAGCGTGGACCGGTTGCGGGGAAAGTCTGAAATGCGGATCAAACTGACGGTGCGGGATGGGTCTTTGCGGGGAAACCTGGAAGAGATTGTGCTGCCCGATACGGTTGGCCGGGAGTATCTGACCAAGCTCCGGGAGAAGGCTTCGCGGGAGCGGGAGCGCCAAACCAAGGCGCGGGCGCTGTCAGTGCAGGTGCACAAACTGTTCAATCCGCTGGAAGAAGAAGTAAGCTGCAAGAAGGTCGATGCCGACGGAATGCTGCTCGATATCGCCCACCTGATCGATACGAAATCCATCGAAAAATACCAAAACCGCTACAGCACGGCCGCCAAGCAACTCAAAAACTGCCAGATGGTGGTGACGGGGCCGTGGCCTCCGTATCATTTTCTGCCGGGAAAAGTGCGGACGGTAGCCGGCGACAGCTAAACGCTGCCGAATTAGCCTTATAAACCCCCTTTCGAGGGGGTTTTTCTTTTGGAGTTAATGCCCTTGGCCGGATCGGGGGGATAACGAGGTAAGCCCCTTCGCTACAACATCTTAATTCTTTGAATGTGCAGGTTTGTGCATTCGGAGGAGCGGAAGTGTGGAATTCAGCAGCCGGGCGGACATCTAAGGGATTTACCCTAACGCCTTGATTTTGAAGAGGTTCCTAAAATGGGCGGGGCGGCCGGGTGCGGTTTACCAATTTGGTTCAGCAAGTGCTTATTCACATTGTACTAAAGAGGTCACCGTTGGAATAACTTCACTCTCAATGTTCTCGACATCTCACTCTGTCCGTTCAACTCCCCCGAACGGCGCCAAAATGAGCTTCCTCTGATTCCCGCCACTTAACCTCTTTGAAAAGTCCGGCCCCGAAAGGGGCCGCTTTTTTGTCTGCGGATTTTTGGCCGGCGACACGCGCACGAAATCTAGCCGGAAGCTATTGGGCGGCTTCGAGCAGGCCTTGCTCGGCTTTTTCCTGGCATTCGATGCAATGGCGAGTCCAGGGAACGGCGTCGAGGCGTTTGGCGTTGATCTCTTTGCCGCAGGAGACGCATTCTCCGAAGCTGCCTTCGCGGATGCGGGCGAGAGCGCCATCGACCATATTAAGGAGCTGGCGGTCGTTGTTGCTCTGGCTGAAGAGGAATTCCTTGTTGTAGGAACTGGCGGCGCGGTCGGCAACGTCCTGGGTGGCTTCCTCGTCTGCAGTGCGGCCGTCCTGCTGATTGCGGACGACCATGTGGCGCAATTCGTTGCGCCGGTTTTCCAGCTTTTTCCGGAATGTCTCGAGTTTCTTCTTGTCCATGATTGAAGCCTACTGACTGCAGACTAACGATTGCAGCCTATGATCTGCGCCGACTCTGCGGCATAAGTCGCGCCCCACAGCGCCGGCTCCCGCGTGAAACGCAAACGATTATCGTATGCGCGAAAGAGAGCGGGCGTCAACTCGCGGCCGTCAAGTCAACAGCGTCCGCGCGTCAGTTGGAATTGGATGCAGATAGCGCTTTTGGGGTGACAACAATTTTACAAATCGCTGACCTCCCGCTGACAAGTTGTTCTCTCAGGGCGGATAGGATTCGTGTCGCCGCAAGTTCGGGTTCCCGTTTTCACTTGCGCGGGCAGGCATGGCAAAGCCAGGCCGCCATCAGGATTTCGCTTTAAGGAGAGTAAATATGAATCGAAGATTTCGTCAGAATTTCGCGAAAGCCGCGCTGCTGGTTTTGGCGCTGACTGTTGCCTCGAGCCTGGCTTTGGCCCAATGCGGCCAGTTCTATACAGCAACCACGCTGGTGAAAAATACCGGCAAGAAAGGCGACAAACAACTGCTCAATCCGTGGGGACTGGCGTATGGTCCCAGCGAGCCGTTCTGGCTGAGCGATGAAGCCTCGGGCTTGTCGACCCTCTATACCGGAACAGGTGCGAAGCAGAGCCTGGTGGTCACGATTCCGCCCGCTTCGGGCTCCGGCCTTGGTTCGCCTACGGGCATCGTGTACAACGGTTCGACGGAATTCCAGATCGACAGCTGGACTTCGGCGTTTCTGTTTGACACGCTGGACGGCACGATCAGCGGCTGGTCGCATTTCGAACCGAACAACGCTCTGGTTGCCGTGGATAATTCCGCCTCCGGCGCGATCTATACCGGCCTCGCGATTACCAGCCACGCTTCGGGCAACATGCTGTACGCCGCCGATTTCTGGAACAACAAGGTGGACGTTTACAACGGGACGTTCCAGCTGGTGACATCGTTTACCGATCCGTCGCTGCCGCCGGGCTTTGCGCCGTTTGGCATTCAGGACATCAACGGGCAGCTGTATGTTGCCTTCGCCGCGACTGACGGCGGCAAGGGTGGATACATCGACATCTTTGAAGAGAACGGGACGTTTGTTAAGACCCTGATCAAAGGCAAACCGCTCAACCAACCGTGGGGAATCGCGCTGGCGCCGTCGAATTTCGGCACGCTCAGCAGCACCTTGCTGATCAGCAACAACCTCAACGCTGGCGACATCAATGGCTTCAACCCGACGACGGGCGCTTTCGTGGGCACGCTGGTCGGCGAAAATAACAAAGCGATCCACATTAACCAGATCTGGGGGATCGAGTTCGGCGGCGGCTCGTCGAACAACGGCAATACTAACCAGCTTTTCTACACGGCCGGACCGAAGGACAATCTGGACGGGATCTTTGGCGTGATTAACGTCGAGTAAGTAACGTCTAGTCAGTAAGCTCGAGTAGTTGCTCCCGCTAGCCGCTCCACCCTCCGCGCAAGACGGCGGAGGGTGTTTTTTGGTCTGCGCGATCTCGTTCCAATGCGAGACACTCTCCTGACCTATAATTTCCAGATCGTGGCTGAACTGATGGATACGAGTGTTCCGAAGCTGGCCGAAGGGTGCCGCTGGAGCGGAACGACTGAGGCTCCGGTGGTGATTACTCCGGAGGGCACGATGCGGGTCGAAGGAACGGGACGCATCATTCTGGAATTGTGCGACGGGCATTTTTCGCTCGCCGAAATTGTGCAGAAGCTGGAGACGCAGTTCATGCTGGCTCCGAAGGGGAAAGTTCGCGCGGATGTTCACATGTTTCTGGCGCAGTTGCATGATGAGGGGATCGTTGAGTATTGAAGATCGCGAGTACCGAAGATGAGCATTGAAGTGGAAAAAGCAGGTCCTTCGCGTCGCTTAGGATGACAAGGTTGTATGAATATGCGAGCTTCGGCACCATGAGACAGATCGTAGCCATTGTCGCCGTTGCTGCGTTCCTTGCCACATCCAATGCTCCCGCGCAGCAAAATGTGACAAGCGGATCTAGCAGTACAGAGGAAATCAGCGCCAAAGCTCTTGAGATCGTGCTTCGGCAAGATTGGCGCCCGATGAAGCAGTTAGTGCGTCCAAGTCTGCAGCAGCTATGCACCGCTGACAAGTTCACAGACCCAAACAAAGCCGAATGGGGTATGGGATTTGAGGATTGGGACCGGATTTCCTATGAGAACGAGAGCGAGCTTGATGCAAAGCTTCGCCGTCTGATCTCCGACTGGAAATCTGGCCGTAGGCGTAGAGTACTACCGTCCTATAAAGACAAGCTTCCCGACGTGCATCGCTTCGCGGTTCAGAGCTGTGGGGCTACAGATGGAAAAACCACAATTGTCATTGCGGTCTACCTGTCGAGTTGGGATTCACGAATGCAGGCTTTAGCTCTCCTGCTCGGTCGCTGACGGAGCAGCCCACTATCCACCACCGCCCCGCTTTGCGCTCCCGAAATCTGCCTGTTAAACTGAAGAATTGTCAGAGCCTACGCTTAAGCGAAAAGGAAGCCTGTGCGCGCAGAAACCCGGCATCAACTGAAACAAGACCGTTTCAGCAAAGTCACGCTCGAAGCGGCGGAAAACGCCGCTCACTGGAGCGTTGAACATCAGTCGAAACTGATTGTGGCTACGATTGCGGTGGTGGTAATTGCCGCCATCGCGTTTGGCGGCTGGTATTACGTCAGCTCGCAGGACGAGAAAGCGAGCGGCGATCTGGCCACGGCAGTGCGCACCTTTGGAACGCCTATTCGTCCGGCGGGAATGCCGGCACAGCCGGAGTATCCGAGTTTCGCTTCGGTGCAGGAGCGGGCGACGGCGGCGCGCAAACAGTTTCAGGACATTGTGGACAAGTATCCGCGGACGCACACGGCCGATATGGCGCGATATTTTGTGGGTCTGACGGCGCAGCAGCTTAACGATAATGCGGCTGCGGAACGCAATTTGCAGGAGGCGGCGGGTTCGTCGAACGGCGACCTGGCGGCGCTCGGCAAATTCGCGCTGGCTTCCCTATATCGCGCGGAGAACAAAGATCAGCAGGCGATCGACCTCTACAAGCAGTTGATCGCCAAGCCGACGCTCGTCGTAAGCAAGGCGACGGCGCAATTGGAGCTGGCTACACTCTACGAGACCGAGAAAAAACCTGACGATGCGAAGAAGATTTACGACGAAGTGGTGAAAGATAATCCGCAGACCGAAGCGGCTTCGGTGGCGCAGCGGCGGAAGACAGCGCTGAAACAGTAGCTCAGGTCTTAGGTGTCGGGAATTAGGTCCTGGACATTAGCTGCTGGCTACGCGGCGCAGACAGGCGATCAGGCGGTCGCAATCTTCGATGGTGTTATAAACGTTTGGCGTTACGCGGATCGAAGTTCCGCGGATGCTGACGAATACCCTCTCTCTCGCTAACATTTCTGGAAGCTCTTTTGGAACAGGCGTTTTTCTGCGCAAGGCAAGGTAGTGCGGGGCGCGCAGCGGTTCGCGGGGCGCCTGGAATCCCAGTTCGGCGGCCGCTTCGGCGAGGCGGCTACTCATGGCGCCTGCAGTTTCAGAAACCTGATCGACCTTCCATTCCAGCAATTGCTTGATCGCGCGATCGGCTGCGGGCAGGAGCGCGAAGTTGGAGCGCTCTCCCATATCGAAGCGGCGCGCGCCCTGGTCGTAATTTTCCGTATAGAGGATCAGGCTGGAAAAATCGCGGGCATTGGCGCGCTGGATCCAATTTTCTTCGAGCGGGATTCCGCTATGCCATTGGGGAGCAACGTAGAGCAGGCCGACGGAATAGGGGCCGAGCAGCCACTTGTAGCAGGCGGCAACGGCGAAATCTGGCTGGACGCCATTCTGCAAACCGCGAACGCTGAACGGCAGCGCGCCGAGCGACTGGGTAAGATCGAGGGCGAGCGCGGCTCCGATGTTGCGGCAGGCTGCGCCGATGCGAACCAGGTCGAGACGGCCGCCGCTAGTCCACTGGACGTGGGGGAGCGCGGCGATGGCTACGTCGGCGGTGAGCGCCTGGAGAACGGCGGCAGTCCAGTCATTGTCCTCAGGCCAGGGAACGACCTTTAATGTCGCGCCGGTTTTTTCCGCGAGGTGCTGCCAGGCGTAGAAATTGGAGGGAAACTGCTCGGCGAGCACGAGAATGCTCTGTCCTTTTTTGACCGGCAAATTTTTCGCGGCGGTGGCGATGCCGTAGCTGGCCGAGGGAACGATGGCGATGTCGTCGGCTGAAGCGCCGATCAGTTGCGCGGCGGTGGCGCGAAAATCTTCGGAGCCGGTAAAAAATTTGTCGGCTGTGAGTTCCCAGGGATGAGTTTTGCGGGTGAGTCCGGCAAATCCGGCCTCAAGCGCCGGTTTCATGAGCGGCGACATGTACGCGCAATTGAGATAAGCAACATCGTTGGGGATGTCGAAGAGATGGCGCTGGCAGGGGATCATAAGTAGGGGATTCGCAGTTCAGTGTATCAATGGAAAGGCGGCGAGTGAAAAGAGCGACCGGCGGGGAGGCGGCGGATCACGGCGCGCTGTGGGCTTTGTGGTTAAGGTACGAGGTTCCCGTCAACGTCTGTTAGAACGCTCCCAGCCAGCGCACGGGGAAACGGCTGCCGAGAGCGTTGACCAGGCGCTCGTCGGCGGTGATGAGATAATTACCCGTGGAGACTGCCATTGCAACATAGGTGCTGTCGTAAATGGTTCGATCGAAGTCGCAGGCGATCTTGAACGCTTCCGGCAGAAAAGCCCGGCTCGGCACAGTGGGAAAGTCGCGGTTGAGCATTGCTTCGAGGGCGCGTTGCGCCAATGCGGATGTGACGGCACCACGTTTAGCCGCCTTCCAGAGGAAACTGGCAATCTCGAGCCAGAATAAATCCGGGACGACCACCTGAATCGCGCCGTCCACGTAGGCGCGGAGAAAGCGATGGGCGTGATTGGCAAAAGGCTCAACGATCTCGGGGGTTGCCCATTTCGCGGCGACGCTCGCATCCATCACGAACGTCTTCACCGCTCGCGATCCTCGCGGATCATCTCTTCTGTCGAAGGGAACGGCCCGTTGCCGGCAGGTTTGTGCGCTTGGATTTCCCTCAATTCATCGTAGAATTGGCGGCGGCGCTTTAGTTCGGCAGCGGTGGGCACGGTGTCTTTGAGCATCTCGATGACCTCGGCCGCGATGGAGGTGCGGCGCTTGCGGGCGCGGGCGCGCAACGCTTCGTAGAGGTCTTTGGGAACATTTTCTACGTATAGGGTTGGCATAGTCGTAGTCTAGCATATCCCTATGGTGAATATGTGGCCGGCGATCTCGATGGCGATCAGCGTCTGTGCGGGCGCATCATGCTTTATTCTTTCTGCTGAACGCAGACGACGGGTCTGGCCTCTCCTTGACACCCAGTTTTTCGGCCTTTATTCTTAGTTATTGCTCCCTGAGAGACTTTCGTCTCTGTGCGTGCTTCCGCAGGCCTTTGCGGTAATTTGAGTGGGGGCGGCGGAGGTTCCAAGTTCCAATGTTCATCGAACTCAAGGATCTGGAGATTCACCCGGTCGATTTCCGGGAAGAGTTTGGTCCGGGTGCGATCGATCTGGGCGAGGAAGTGCGGCAGCAGTCGCCGTTACGCAGCGAAGGCCGGGCAGATCTGGTCGAAGAGCATCACGGCAAGCACGAAGTGGTGCAGGACATCCGGATCAAGGGCAAGCTTCAGACCAGCGTGGAAGTGGCTTGCGCGCGCTGTCTCGATCCGGTGGTGCACGCGGTGGATCGCAGTTTCGATCTTTTGTACCGGCCGCAGGGGATCGACTCAGGACATGCGGAGCTTTCGGTGACTGACGCCGAGGCGGAAATCGGCTATTACCAGGGCGAAGGCTTGTTGCTCGAAGACGTTCTGCGGGAGCAGTTGCTGCTGGCGCTGCCGTTGAAGACCCTTTGCCGCGAAGATTGCAAAGGTTTGTGTTCGCAGTGCGGCAAGAACCTGAACGAAATGCAGTGCTCGTGCGTGGATGAAATCGAAGATCCGCGCTGGTCGGCGCTGAAAGAAATACGCACGAAATTGAATCAATAGGAGAAAGTTCTCAGTTCCCGGTTCCCGGTTCTCAGTCACCCCACCTTTGCTGAGAACCGAGAACTGAGAACTGAGAGCTAAATAAAGATGCCTAATCCGAAACGTCGACATTCGCAGAAGCGCACCGCCACGCGGCGGGCGCATGACTCACTCTCCACGCACTCGCTATCGGAGTGTCCGAACTGCCACGAGCGCAAGATGCCGCACCGCGCCTGCCCGAAGTGCGGGACCTACAAGGGCCGCGAGATTCTAGAGGTCGAAGAGAAGTCGTAGGTTCGATGGTCGTTCGTCAAGCGTCAGCGTCATCGCCAAGCATTATCGTCAAACGTCATCCTTAATCCTGCATGCCTAGCGTAATCGCACTCGATGCGATGGGGTCCGACAAGGCGCCGAAGCCGGAGATTGAAGGCGCGTTGCAGGCCGCGCGCCATCACGGGCTGAGCGTGCTGCTGGTGGGCCCGGAAGCACAACTGCGGGCAGAACTGGAGCGCTATCCGGGAGCGCGCCGTCTCGGCGTGGATGTGGTCCACGCCAGCGAAGTCATCACCATGGACGACAAGGTGGACGCGATTCGCGGCAAGCGCGACTCGTCGATCCGGGTGGGATTGCGATTGGTGCGTGAAGGACGGGCAGCGGGTTTTGTGACTGCGGGCAATACCGGCGCGGCGATGGCCACGGCAAAAATGGTGCTCGGCGCTTTGCCGGGAGTGGATCGTCCGGCGCTGGCGGCGGCATTTCCAACCGTGAATAACACGGCAGCGGTTCTGCTCGACGTGGGCGCCAATGTGGATTGCACCGCCAACAATCTGGAACAGTTTGCGGTGATGGGCGATATTTATTGCCGGTCGATTTTCGGGATGAAGCATCCGCGGGTAGGGCTGCTCTCGATTGGCGAAGAAGAAGGCAAGGGCAACGACCTGACGCGCGAGGCGTTTCAACTGCTTAAACGGCTTCCGATTAATTTTATTGGCAATGTCGAAGGGCGCGATTTGTACAACGGCCAGGTGGATGTGATCGTGGCCGATGGATTTGTGGGCAACGTTGCGCTGAAGACTTCTGAAGGCGTGGCGCGGCTGGTGCGCGCGGTGCTGAAAGAAACCCTGAAGGCGACGATTACGCGGCAGGTGGGAGCGTATATTTCGCGCAACGCATTTTCCGATTTCAAGAAGCGGCTGGATCATACCGAGTATGGTGGCGCTCCGTTGCTCGGCATAAAAGGCGTGTGCATCATCACGCACGGATCGTCCAATACGAATGCGATCAAGAACGCGTTGCGGGTAGCGGCGGAATTCGCCGAGGGCAAAGTCAACGAGGCGATCGAGCGCGAACTGGCAGGTCTGAGCGCGACGGTGCATTCGTAGGGCAGAGGTGAGAGGTCAGAGGTCAAATTGCAGGAGTTAAGGCCACGGCACAAACAGCGACGGCAGTATCGGGCTTTGACCTCTGCAATCTGACCTCTAAACTCTGACCTCACTCCACTCAATTATGACGAACACTTCTTCTACAATTGCTTTTCTTTTTCCCGGGCAGGGTTCGCAAGCGGTTGGCATGGGCAAAGAGCTGGCTTCGAACTATCCCGTTGCGCGGCGGACTTTTGAAGAAGCGGACGAGGCGCTCGGGTACAGGCTGTCAGACGTTTGCTTTGAAGGTCCGGAAGAAAAACTGAAACTGACGGAGATCACGCAGCCGGCGATTCTGACGGCTTCGATCGCGGCATGGCGAGTGCTGCAGGAAAAAGGTTTGAAGGCAGATTTCGTCGCCGGACACAGCCTGGGCGAATATTCCGCGCACGTGGCCGCGGGTACGCTCGCCTTTGCCGATGCGGTGAGAACGGTTCGCAATCGCGGCAAGTATATGCAGGAAGCGGTGCCGGTGGGTGTTGGCGCGATGGCAGCAATCCTTGGAATGCCGATCGATGAAGTCAGCGAAATTGCGAAGGAAGCCGCCCAGGGAGAAGTTTGCCAGGTAGGCAATATTAATTCGCCGGAGCAGATTGTGATTTCGGGCCACGCCGGCGCGGTGAATCGTGGGGTCGCACTCGCGACCGCACGCGGCGCGAAAAAGGCGGTGATTCTGCCGGTGAGCGCGCCTTTCCATTGTGCGCTGATGCAACCGGCGCAGGACCGGCTGTCTGGGGATCTGCGGGCACTGAGTTTTCAGAATCCGTCTTCGTTGTCCCCGGTGGTGTGCAATGTCGATGCAGCAGTGGTCGATTCCGCGGAGGCCGCGCGCGACACCTTGATTCGACAGGTGACAGGCACGGTGAAGTGGGAACCGTCGGTGAGGCTGCTGATCGATAAAGGCGCAAGCCTTTTTATCGAAGTTGGTCCGGGAAAGGTTCTGTGGGGATTGATGCGGCAGATCGACCGCTCGAAAACCTGCCTGACGGTGGGCGATGAAGCCTCGCTGCAGAAGACGCTGGCGCAGGTTGCGACCCTCGCCGCGTAGAAGCGTTATCTCCGCGATTCGACGCAGCCTAATTCACCACAATCTAGAACGGGTACACAGTCATCGTCTTGTCTGATTTCTGGACGAACATGCGGGCGTGTTCGCTGCGCTCGTTGACGATGACTTCGACGAGCACTCCTCCGGCTCCAAAACCTTTGGTGTTGGCCGATCCGTAGATGCGGTGCGATTTGACGAGGCCCCACTCGCCGCCCGGTCCCCAGTCGCGATAGAAATCGGAGTAAGGGTATTTCGAATATTTCTCGCGGTGCTGCAGCCAGTTGGGATCGTTGAAGTAAATGCCGTAGGCGTCTTCGTAGTGCTGCTGCTGCAGGGCGGTGAAGAACCGGTCGACCGCGTGCTCTTCCGGCCAGTTGCGGTACATCCAGGCGAGGACGGCGAGAACCACGACAGCGACGAGCGCGGTCACAATCTTAATTTTGCGCCGCCGGGCGCGGGCAACATCGAAGGGCTGGGCATCAAGCAAGGTCATAACGCAATAAGCATAAACAATTTCCGGAAGATAGCAATCGGTTGCTGATGGGGGACTTGGGTTTCCAGAGGGTGGGAGGAATGGCCGGGTCGATCGGCGTTATTTTGGCAGGCCGACCTTGCGCACCAATTCGGCATACCGTGGATCCGAGCGCAGCGGGTCAAACGGGACGAAAGTTTTCAACCCAATCAGCAGCCAATCGTGCTCCTGATAAGCAATGTCGAGCCAGCGGAAGGCCTGATCTTTGTCCCCTAAGTCAGAATAGAGCTGCGCAATCTCTTCGGGCGAGAAGTAGCCAGTCCGCCTACGTTGCGCTTGGCGGATTTCAATCGCTTGGGTAAGCGCGCCCTTCCAACCCGCCGAACGAAATCCCTGATCGAGAGCGTTGGCATACTCGACTTCCTCCGGATTGCCGGAGAGCTGGGCCTGGATCTTAAACTCTTCAACGACCTGCGGGTACATGCGTTTTGCCCAATAGGCTTTGGCCAGGCAATCATGGGCGATGGCGAACGTCGGGTTGTCGGCTGCCAGCTTCTGACAGACGGCAATCGCCTCGTCGTACTGTCGAGCCGTGGTGAGAATACCTCCGAGTTCCCTGACAATGACTGGAGCCTGCGCATCGAGCTGACGCGCGCGATTGATTTCAGCCAGCGCCTCCGGCTCCCGGCCACCAATTCTGTCCAAGCTTTCTGCGTACCATTGGTGCGCTGTAGCATCGTAGGGATCGAGTTCGAGGGCCTTCTTGAACTCAGCCTCTCCTCCGGCAAAATCCCAATCGTACTGCGTCTCATTCATTCCCAGAACGGCATGGGGATGAGCCAACGTGGGGTCCAACTCCAGAGCCTTGCGGGCAGCGGCATTCGACTTCGGAAAACTCTTGCTCGGAGCCCCCGTAAAGTTAGGCATCGAGGTATAGGCATCGGCCAGTCCCGAGTAGGCCAGAGCGTAACTGGGATCCGTAGCAATGGCCTGATTAAAATAGGAGATGGCCGCTTCCAGATCCGGACGCGTGCGCTTGTTCCACGCGTAGCGCCCTTTCAGATACATATCGTAGGCTTCGGGGTTCTGCGTGCCCTGCCGGGTGACCTGCTGTTTTTCCGCGACGCTGAGCTTGGAGCGCAGTTTGTCGGCGATATCGCCAGCCATCCGCTGCTGCAATGAGATGATCTCGGAGTTCTTGATGCTGTAGTGCTGTCCCCAGATTACCGTGTTGTCGCGGACGTCGGTCAGTTCGGCGCTCACTTCGATGGTGTCTCCGCGGGGCACGACTCGTCCGCTCACCAGCGCGGAAACACCCAGATCGTTGCCCATCTTCTGGACGTCGACATCCTTGCCTTTGTAGCGGAAGACCGAGTTGCGAGACCGGACGCGCAGTTCGGGTACATGGGCGAGATTGTCGATCAAGGATTCAGTGATGCCGTCGCTGAGATAGTCGGTATTGGCGTCTCCGCCGGCGTTGGCGAACGGGAGCACGGCGATGGAATCGAGGCCGGGAGAGCGATAAAGGGTAGCCAGAGTCAGAATTGCGACGGCAAAGATGGGAGCCATGACCAGCACGGCAGTCCTCCAACGAGGATGGGACGCGTGAGGTTGAAGTGAAGCCTCGGCGGAGGAGGGATCTGACGAGGATGGATCTTCTATGGCTATTGCACTGCGACTGTCGGGGTTGCGACCATCGAGATTGCGACCATCAACGACGGTGAGCCTTGCACCGGTGCTATCGGCTCCCGGCTGCGCATCGGTGTCAGTCGAAGACGAGATGGCTCCAGAGTTTTGGGGCCCGGCCAGCCAGGTTGTAAGTTCGTCGGTATAGGAATAAATGCGGCCTTTACCGCCGGGGACGCGATATACAGGGAGACCGCGTTCCTTCTCCCAGCGGCGCACGGTGCGCTCGTCGCGGCCCAGGAAGGCGGCAATTTCCTTCCAGGAATCGAGGCGCTGATTGGTTGTCTGCCGCGCGGAAATATCGCCCATCTATAAACACCCGCAAAACAAGAATTTTAGCCGAGGTGATTCGATGCCGGGGAGGGCGTAAACCTCTAGATTATACGCCGAATAAAGAAGGGGGCTCGTCCTTAAATTGCAGTAGCGGGTGGGGCCGATTTGTACATGGATGCTCGAGTTGGAGCAAGTCAGTCCGAATGCGGCAGCGGTTCAGTTGTCGACGTAACCCATGACGAATCAAGGCCATAAATCAATGCCATAAAAATCAATGCCCTCAGACGAAGGGACGCCGTCCAATGGATCCGAGCGTCGCGCCTCCCCGGATTCGGATAGCTCAGGTTTGCTAAAGCGCGGCATCAGGCTGCCGATATAGGCATCAAGTCAGACGAAAAACTCCGAAAGCGATCTCTCGGCCTGACATAGTGACCCGCGGAGCTGGCGGGAACACGGAGCGGTGACCTCAATGGACAAGATCCGAGCGCTGATCGTGGATGATTCCTCGGTTATGCGCAAAATCGTCGAACGTTCGCTGCGTCAGGCTGGCGTTGAACTGGAAAAGGTCGTAGAAGCGTCGAACGGGGCCGAGGCGCTCGCTGTGTTGAACGACAATGCGGTTGACCTCATCTTGTGCGACATCAATATGCCGGTGATGGATGGGCTGGAATTCGTGAAGCAGATTGCCGGCGTGGAAAATGCCAAGGGCGTTCCGGTGGTCATGATCACGACCGAAGGCAGCGAATCGCATGTGGTGCAGGCGCTTTCAGCGGGAGCTCGCGGATACATCCGCAAGCCCTTCACTCCCGACCAGGTCAAAGAGCATGTGTTGCCTCTGCTGGGGAAGAAATCATGAGCACTGATAGTTCATTCGCCACGCGGGCTCAGGAGGAAAACTGGCTGCCGATTCTCGAACTGGCGATCGAGGAAGTTTTCGAGATCATGCTGGGCACCCGGGTGAAGCCGGCAGCGCGAACTGAGCCCGAGGCAGTCAGAGGATACACGGCCATGATCGGGTTGGCTGGCGCATTGTGCGGAATTCTGACGGTTTGCTGCGACAAGAAAACTGCCGGACAGCTGGCTCAAGCCATGCTGGGAGCGGCCGCGGAATCCGAGAACCAGGTAGGCGACGCCCTGGGGGAAATCTGCAACATGGTCGCGGGCAACTTTGAGAGCGGCTCGGCACAAATGAAATCCACGTCGCGCGGCGCCTTCGATCGCATTTCGAGCCTGCTTCGGCGGCGTGACTATCGCTTGCGAATTGAAGGTCACACTGACAGCGCTCCCATTCACACGCTGCAATTTCCCTCGAACTGGGAGCTTTCGACTGCCCGGGCCACGGAAATTGTGCGCCTGCTCATTCTCCGCGAGGGCTTCTCACCCGATCGCCTCAGCGCTGCCGGATTCGCCGCCTATCACCCGGTCGCCACCAATCTCACCGCAGCCGGCCGCGGCATGAACCGCCGCGTGGATGTCATTGTGCTGGGCGCTGCCCTGCCGGTTGCGCCGTTCGTCGATGTCGAGGGACGAGCTGCCGCTACAAGGCCCTCGGCGAAGAGAGCTTCACCGCAACTGACTCCGGCCTCAGAGCACTAATTCCATCCACAGCGCGCTTTCGATCGGAATATTCGAATAAGGCGCAATTTCCTCGAAGCCCATTCTGCGATAGAGCGCAATCGCATCTCGCATCGCCGTTCCAACCGTATCCAGACGCATGCGCTGGTAGCCGATGACGCGTGCCTCGACGATCAGACGCTCCACCAGCATCCGTCCGAGCCCGAGTCCGCGATCGCCGGGCCGCACGTAAAGACGTTTCATTTCGCAAATGCCAGCTTCAATCCTGCGCAGCGCAATGCAGCCGCCGGCGTGGTCCCCACATTGTCCCAGCAGCAGTCGTCCGGTTGGCGGAGCGTAAGCACCGGGAAGATTTTTCAGCTCTTCGTCAAAACTCTGGAAACACAGGCTGAAGCCGAGCGAGCTTCCATATTCGAGGAAAAGAGCACGGACTTGTTCGATGTGTTCGGGCAGAGTGGCTTGAAACAATTCGACCTGGGCGCGATGGCCGTGGGCGCGATGGCCCTGAACACTCTTTCCGTGAAAAAGATTGCTGTTGTCGTCGGCCGACATGGTAACTGGAGACCCTTTACTCATATTCTAATGGTTGCGGAGATTCCGTTCTGCACTGGCGCAATTGCAACCCGCGCGACGGACGGTTAAGATTCATCCACTCCGATGTTTTGATCATCTTTGAGTAATCTATGCCCGAGTGATCCATGTTTGAGTAAATCTTATGTCCGAAGTAATTTCTCCCGAGCCCGACACTTTGCCTTCCGTTCCCACTTCCGCGCCCGAAACTTCCGTTGAGGTGTTTGCCGTTTATGGCGTTGAGCCTGAAATCCAGGCCTATGCCATGGCCAAATATTCGCGGTCTTCGCTGTCGATGAAGGACTCGCTCAAAGAAATTACGCTGCAGAAGGCGGAAAAGTTTCTTAACACTTTCTACTTTCAATACGGGCACCGCTCGATCGCCGATCTGGCGCACATCGCGCTCGCAATCGAACGCCTCTCCATTCTCGCCGCTATCGTCGTAGCCGACGAGCAGCGCTGGGATGGGCAGGAGCGCTCAACCCGCTACCAGAATTTCAGGAAGAGCGGTTACTACACTCCGGCTTTCACGGAGCCGTCGTCGCAGGCGCTTTATCGCGAGACCATCGAGTTGCTGTTTGCAACCTACGAAAAAGTTTCGCAGAGCACGTTCGAATACCTGGCCAGCATCACGCCGCGTCCCGCGGACATGAAGCCTGACGCTTACGAGCGCACGCTGCGCGCACGCGCCTTCGACATCTCGCGGTACCTGTTGCCGCTCGCGACCAACACTTCACTCGGAGAAATTGTTAATGCGCGAACGCTCGAAAGCCAGGTTGCGCACCTGCTTTCACAACCGCATAAAGAAGTCCGCGATCTGGGAGCGCTGCTGAAAAAGGCCGCCGTTTCTCCGGCCTACAACGCCAACGAAGAATCGCTGCGCGCGCTGGTGGCTGAGATCCGGGCCCTGTCGCCCGAACTTGCCGAGCGCGCCGAACGCGAACTTCTCCGCGAAGTGCGGGTCGCGCCTACGCTGGTGAAGTATGCCGACCCGAGCGTCTACGAGATTGAGACGCGCCGCGAACTAGCACAGGCCGCCGCGGACTTGATGCAAGGCGCGGCCATCGCACCCGCACCGCTGGTTGACCTGATTGACGATAATGTGACGGGTGACAACAGCGCCAGCAAACACTTGCCGGAGAAAGACGCACTGGAGATCGAGCTCGCCACCACTCTTCTCTACGGCCATTGTCATTATTCCTACCGGCAATTGCGCGGCGTGATCGCAGCCGCAGGAGAAGCGCGGCGGCGCGAAATCATCGATCTCGGCCTGCGCCATCGCGGCCGCCATGATGAGATGCTCCGTCCCTTCTATGCCGGCCAGCAATTTTGCTTCGACATTCTCATGGACATCGGCGGCTTCCGCGACATGCACCGGCATCGCCGCTGCGTCCAGATCATGCAGGATTTCACGACCGCTCACGGCTTCGACACGCCGCCCGAAGTCGAGGCCGCGGGAGTGCGCTCCGACTACGAATCCACGATGCGCCGCGCCTCGGTGGCGGTCGAGAAGCTGGCCGCGTCCGGAGATAACGAAGCCCGGCAAAATGCGCAGTACGCGATTCCGCTGGCTTTCCGCAAGCGCACGCTCTTCAAGATGGATTTCGCCGAAGCCGTCTACATCTCCGAATTACGCACTACTCCCGCAGGGCACACGTCGTACCGCAACGTGGCCTACGCGATGTACGAAGCGGTGGCGAAGAAACATCCGGCGCTGGCCAAATATTTTCGCGTGGTCGATGTGCGTGAACCGGTGGATCTGCTGAAACGCTGACGACTCAGCGACATTTACGCAGCCTGAATCGGTGTTGCACGAATCGCCGCCGGCGGTACGACGACCTCAACCAGCCCGGTTGCCACGTCATA
>Ga0210385_10000417_pt1 | contig 31939 bp, 21 predicted proteins | sample IncBWH26OmetaG_FD_160107 | JGI IMG/M metagenome (GOLD analysis project Ga0210385, IMG submission 160107) | Forest soil microbial communities from Barre Woods Harvard Forest LTER site, Petersham, Massachusetts, United States - Inc-BW-H-26-O ...
ATGCGAGGTGTCAATCCCGATGCCGTTGGCTGAGGTTTCGAATCCCTGTTGCCCTTCAAGAAGCGTGGAATACAACAGCGCGCTCCCGGATGGATTCAGCTTGGTGACGAACGCGAAACCGTCAGTGGAAATGACCACAGGTCCATTGGGATCGGAGCCCGGGAAATCAGCTGAAGAACCCGCCCCGGCTACATAGGTACCGGTCGAATCCTCGGCGACCGCCTGCGCGCTATCACCCTCAAACAGGGAGCTGCCGCCAAGGAAGGTGGAGTAGACGAGCGTGGGGTCGATGACAAGCGTTTGATGGGCGTCGTAAGAGCCGATCTCGAAGCCGAAGCGGTTGTCGCCGCGGAGCGCGTATCGTCCTTCGACGAAGCGCTTTTTCCCGTCGATCATTTGATAGACGCCGGGGCGAAGCAGGCGCACGTTGCCGGATTTCGTTGCGATGACGAGGTTGCCCTGCGAATCGAGCTGCGAGCGCGTGGCACCGTCGATTTCGAACTCGATTGCGCGCGGATCGGCGCCGGGCGCGACCACGTAGTCAGATTCGAGCTGGTCCTGGTTGCCGTAATAGGTGAGGTCGATGCCGGTGTAGATGCCGCGATAATTGACGCGGCCAAACAGGGGCACTCCGGCGCGCCATTTCTTGGGATCGTTGCCAATGTAATAGTTGAGCTGGCCGGGCAGTTCGTCATTGCCCACGATTTCGGCAGAAGGGTTCGCGCCCAGCATGCGGAGCCAGAGGACAGATTCGCCGTCTGCAGATTTGGCGGAGTTCGCCGCTTGCGAGGGAGCGCAATTTTTCTGGAGGCGATGATTGGGCTTCAGGCACGGTTCACCGCTGCCGGCGCCTAGCGCCAGGACAGCTTCGTCGGATTTGAGGAAGAGATTGTAGTTCGGGCCGCGCGTGACGTACTTCACCTGCGCGTCTGTCTGGCCGAGATTCTGCTCGAAAGCAAGAGGTAGCTTCGCGAAGGAGGCCTGGAGGGTTTTTGCGTCAGACGCGGTGGGACGCACGCGTGCAGCGGCGGCAGCAGGCTTGGGCGAGGCAGCTCTCGGCGACGCCGGCTTGGCCGGTGCAACTATTGCGCAAAACACGAACGAAAAAACGGTACACGAATACAGGAACGCGCGTTTCATGGCTGGGCTCCACGAATAATGGCGGTAACCGCTATCAACTTTTAACGGGGACTGATGAAACTCCTTCTGCTTCTTGTTCCATGGAAAGAGAACGCAACGCACAATGACAAGCTGCGACGGAATGAGCGTCACAACTTCAAGAATTCACACTTAGTCGAAATGAAACGGCCGGAGTGCCTTGAACAATTTATCCGGTTTGCCGGAACACGCTTCCGGCGATCAGCCTTCCAGGGGCACGGTATATATCACAAATAGTTTGTGAATAGAAGCAACAAACAAAAGCGAAAGGCCGGGTGCGAGGACGCGACTCGACTACTGCGGGTGAAGGAACGAGGATTTCAGGACCGGATGGTCTTCGCCGAGCGCGGCCACGACGATTTCTGGAACCGCGTTGAGGCCGTTGGAGCTGTTGGTAAGGATGACGATACCCGTGCCGGCGGTTCTGGACGCAATGAAGAAGGATTGGAAGCCGGGATTGACGCCGCGCTGGAAAAAGAACTCGTCGCCGGCTCTCTTTTCCAGGCCGATTCCGAGGCCCCAGAAGAGTGAGTTGGGTTTGTCGATGGATACGGTGGAGCTTAACATTAAGGATACGGTGGATTCGTGGATGCGTTGCGCCGGAGCGGAGGCGAGCAAGATGGCGAGGAAGCGACCGTAGTCTTCGATCGTGGTGTAGAGCGTTGTGCCGGGAGCGGGGCGCGTGAAGCGGTCGGGTGGGAGAGGATTGCCGGCGCTGTCGTAACCCTCAGAGACGAGGGGGGCGTTTTCTTCGCTCCAGGTGAAACTGCTATGGCGCATGCCCGCGGGATCGAGGATCGAAGTGGCGAGAAAATCCTCGGCGGACTGACCGGTGATGTGCTCGATCACATGCTGTAGATATATATCGTCCTCGTTGGAGGGAAGCCATTCCTGGCTTGGAGTGGAACGGAGCAGAAAATGTTCGTTGCGCGCCCAATCGGGGAAACCCGCGGTGTGGCTTAGGACTCGAACCGTGTTGACCTGATTCAGGCGGGGGTCGTAAATGGGTTCGGTGCGGTCGGAAGCGGCGAGAGCGTCCATATCGCGCATGTAGGGCAGCTGGAGATACTGGGTGAGCGGAATGCCAAGGTCCAGTTTGCCTTGCGCGACGAGTTGCAAGACTGCATAGGCAAAGACGGTTTCACCGAGCGAGCCGGCTTCGAAAATGGTCTTTGAGGTGACAGGAGAGTGAGACTGCTGGTCGGTAACTCCGAATCGATACAAACCCGTGATCCGTCCGCGGCCGACGACTGCCACCGCAATGCCTGGGATGTGGTGTTTGGCTGCTGCGTCGGCGATGGCCTTTTGCACGATGGGGGAGAGGTTTTGTTCATAGGGGCGCGGACGCTGCGCGAACTCAGCGGGCTGCACGTCGGCAAGTCCGACCACGACGGTCATCAGAACCACGGACCATTGAACCAAGGCTCGCTTCACACGCGCTCCGGGGCCGCAAGGATAGCAAAGTTTGGATCGAGCGGGGCCACCGCTCCTGACCGCAAGGGAATGGGGTTGGTTCTAGAAGTACTAGAGCTTAGAAGCGGATCGCGCGCGAGTTCATCGAAGCTCGCTTATTCGTGTCCCCAAAACCCACAGGAAAGCTGATCTGACCGATTCAAGGACCTGATGGGTGATGTGGCAAATCTATGGCATGCTAAGAGGTCCCTTTGTCGCTGCAACGAGTCCAGAGGCGTCGTCCATCACCTAGGGCGAGGCCCCGGGTTTGCGTTGCCTGGGTACGGAAATGCGGCAGGCGCGACTTCAATTTGTGCGGATTGGAAAATGAGAGACGAGAAGAGACCAAAAGATACCCTTCCCTTCCGCGGCTTGCCCGCGGCGCAGGGGCTTTACGACCCGCGGCACGAGCATGATGCCTGCGGTGTGGGATTCGTGGCGAACATCGAAGGGAAGAAGTCCCACGACATCGTATTGAAGGGCATCCAGATTCTGATCAATCTGACCCATCGCGGCGCTTGCGGCTGCGATCCGGAGACGGGCGACGGCGCAGGCATATTGATCCAGATACCGCACAGTTTTTTCGCACGGGAATGTGGAGCGCTTGGATTCAAGCTGCCGAACCCCGGAGAGTACGGCGCCGGAATGGTGTTCTTACCGGTCGATCCGCAGGAACGCATCATCTGCGAAGGAATTTTAGAAAAGGCGGCCAAGCAGGAAGGTTTGGCGGTGCTGGGATGGCGCGACACGCCGATCGACGGAAACACGATCGGGCGCCTGGCGCGGAGTTCGCAGCCGTATATCGAGCAGATTTTCCTTCGTCCTGCGAAGGAGATGGATCAGGACACGCTCGAGCGGAAGCTGTATGTAGTGCGGAAGCGCGCGGAAACGGCCGTGGCAGAATCGAAGTTGAAGGAGAAGGATTACTTCTATATTCCGTCGCTTTCTTCGCGGACGATCATCTACAAAGGATTGCTGCTGGCGCCGCAGATCGCGCACTTCTACAAGGAACTTTCCGATCCTGAAGTGACCAGCGCGCTAAGCCTGGTGCACCAGCGGTTTTCCACCAATACCTTCCCGAGCTGGAAGCTGGCGCATCCTTATCGATATGTGAGCCACAACGGGGAAATCAACACGCTGCGCGGAAACTCGAACTGGATGTATGCGCGGCAGTCCGTGCTGGCGTCGCCCTTATTCGGCAAAGACATGAAGAAGCTGCTGCCGATCATCACGCCGGGCGGCAGCGATTCAGCGGCGCTCGACAACGCTGTGGAACTCTTGACGCTGGCGGGGCGCAGTTTGCCGCATGTGATGTCCATGCTGATTCCCGAAGCTTGGGACAGTGACGCTGCGATGCCGGAAAACGTGAAGGCGTTCTACGAATACCATGCCTCATTAATGGAGCCGTGGGACGGGCCTGCTGCCGTGGTGTTTACGGACGGGCGCGTGATCGGAGCGAGGCTGGATCGCAACGGATTGCGGCCTGGCCGCTACGTGGTGACGCACGACGGACTGGCCGTGATGGCGTCTGAAGCCGGCGTGCTGCCGATCAGGCCTGAAGATGTCCGGATGAAGGGGCGGCTTGCACCTGGACGCATGCTGCTGGTCGACACGGAGCTGAAGCGCTTGATCTCTGACGAGGAGGTAAAGCAACAGCTGGCGGCGCGGCGTCCGTATGCGAAATGGGTGAAAGAGAACCAGATCACTCTGGATCATCTGCCGAATCCCGTGCACGTGCAGCCGACCGATCACGACACGATCCTGATGCGGCAACGAGCGTTTGGCTACACTGACGAAGATCTGAAGACGATTCTGCAGCCCGCCGCGATCAGGGGCGAAGAGCCTATCGGCTCGATGGGGATCGATACGCCGCTGGCTTGCCTGTCTGACAAACCGCAACTGCTATTCAGTTATTTCAAGCAGACGTTTGCGCAGGTGACGAATCCGGCGATCGATCCGATACGCGAAGACCTTGTGATGTCGTTGAACACGTACATTGGATGCGAAGGGAACATCCTGGACGAGACGCCGAAGAATTCGCACACGCTGAAGCTTCGGCATCCGATTATTTCGAATTGGCGGCTGGAGAAACTGCGCAGCGTGAAGTGGGGAGATTTTCTGGCGACGACGCTGCCTGCGCTGTTTCGCGTGGCCGGAGGCGAGCACGAACTGGAGAAGGCCGTCGAGGAACTCTGCCGGCGCGCGTCACAAGCGATCAAGGCCGGCTACACCTTGCTGATTATTTCCGACCGCGGAGTGGATCGCCAGTTCGCTCCGATACCGAGCCTGCTGGCTCTTTCGGCCGTGCACAACCATTTGATTCGCGAGAAGACGCGCAATCAGGTGGCGCTGATCGTGGAGTCCGGCGAGCCGCGGGAGATCATGCACTTTGCGCTGCTGCTCGGGTATGGCGCGAGCGCCGTGAATCCCTACCTCGCGATCGAGACGCTGGAAGATCTCTGGAGAGACGGCCATTTCCCGCGCGAATATGCGTGGGACAAGGTCTTCAAGAGCTACATGAAGGCCACCGACAAGGGTCTGCTCAAGACCTTTTCGAAGATGGGGATTTCGACGCTGCAAAGTTATCAGGGCGCGCAAATATTCGAAGCCGTCGGCCTGAATCGATCGGTGGTGGACCACTACTTCACCGGAACGTCTTCGCGCATTGAGGGAATCGGCATCGAAGTGCTGGCGCGCGAGGCGCTAATGAAGCACGAGTTCGCCATGCGGCCGCCAAGCGAATCCGAGAACGAGCTTCGCATCGGCGGTGAGTATCAATTCCGCGTCGGTGCGGAACGGCACCTTTTGAATCCGCTGACCGTGAGCAAGCTGCAACATGCCGTGCGGCATTCGGAGTTCAAGACGTATGAGGAATTCGCGAAGATCGTGGACCAGCAGAACCACGATCTGCTGATGCTGCGGGGCATGTTTGAATTCAAATCGACTGAGACGCCGGTTCCACTGGAAGAAGTGGAGCCCGCGTCTGAGATCGTGAAGCGATTCGCGACTGGCGCCATGTCGTTCGGGTCGATCAGCAAGGAAGCGCACGAGACACTGGCGATAGCAATGAACCGCATCGGCGGGAAGTCCAATACCGGCGAGGGCGGCGAGGACGAGGCGCGTTTTAAGCCGGATGCGAATGGCGATTTGCGCCGCAGCTCGATCAAACAGGTGGCTTCGGCGCGCTTCGGCGTGACGATCAATTACTTGGTGAATTCAGACGATCTGCAGATCAAGATTTCGCAGGGCGCGAAACCCGGCGAGGGCGGACAGCTTCCAGGACATAAGGTGGACGCGGAAATTGCGCGCGTGCGCCATTCGATTCCCGGCGTGGGATTGGTCTCGCCACCTCCGCACCACGACATTTACTCGATCGAAGATCTCGCGCAGCTGATTCACGACCTGAAGAACGCCAATCCGCGCGCGCGGATTTCGGTGAAACTCGTGGCTGAGGCAGGCGTAGGTACTGTCGCAGCAGGAGTTGCAAAAGCACATGCGGACGTAATCCTGATCAGCGGCTACGACGGCGGGACTGGCGCCTCGCCGATCAGTTCGATTCGGCATGCGGGCGTGCCTTGGGAGCTTGGGCTCTCGGAAACGCAGCAGGTGCTGGTGCTTAACGATCTGCGCAGCCGAGTGCGTTTGCAGGTTGACGGCAAGCTGCAGACAGGGCGCGACGTGGCGGTGGCCGCGTTGCTCGGGGCCGAAGAGTTTGGCTTCTCGACCTCCGCACTGATTACGATGGGCTGCATCATGATGCGCAAGTGCCACTTGAATACGTGCCCGGTGGGAATCGCGACGCAAGATCCGGAGCTACGCAAGAAATTCGACGGGCAGCCGGAGCATGTGATCAATTTCTTCTTCTTCGTGGCCGAGGATCTGCGGCGAATCATGGCCGAGCTTGGATTCCGGACCGTCAACGAGATGGTGGGACGCGTGGATTGCCTGGTGCAACGGGAGAACGTGGACCATTGGAAAGCAAAGAGTATCGATCTTTCGGCCGTGCTCTACGATCCTCCGGTTCCGAGCCACGTGGGACGGCGTCAGCACATCGAGCAGGACCATGGCCTCGACCATGCGCTCGATCGCAAGCTGATTGAGATGGCACGCGAAGCGATTGAGAGCAGGAAACTGGTGTCGGTGGACATGACGATCAAGAACGTTCATCGGACGGTTGGAACGATGTTGAGCGGAGAGATTGCGAAACGATACGGTTCGGGCGGGCTGCCGGACGACACGATACAAGTTCGCTTCACAGGATGCGCCGGGCAAAGTTTTGGCGCGTTCCTCACGAAGGGCGTGACGTTGACGCTTGAGGGCGACGCTAACGACTATGTTGGCAAAGGGCTTTCCGGAGGACGGCTCGTGATCTTCCATCCGCCGCAGTCCACCTTTGTGCCGGAAGAGAATATTCTGGTCGGCAACGTCTGCTTGTACGGGGCTACGAGCGGCGAGGTGTTTTTTGGCGGGATGGCGGGCGAACGATTCGCGGTGCGTAATTCGGGCGCCACAGCCGTGGTGGAGGGCGTGGGTGACCACGGCTGCGAATACATGACGAACGGATTGGTGGTCGTGCTGGGCAAGACGGGCCGAAACTTCGCCGCGGGCATGACGGGTGGGATCGCGTACGTGCTCGACCATGACGGCGATTTCGGGCCAGTGCGCTGCAATCGGACCGAAGTTGATCTGGAAGCGGTCACTGATGACAAAGACATCGAGACGCTTTACCAACTAATTTCGCGCCACGCCGAACTAACGGGGAGCCCTCAGGCGCAATCGATCCTGAAAAATTGGGAAGCGATACTTCCGAAATTCGTCAAAGTGTTCCCCTACGAGTACAAACGTGTGCTCGGACTCCCACGAACCTCCGAAGCGGCGCATGCGGGCGGACCCGCGCGTGGGCAGGTGATTCATGGGTAAGGTCACCGGCTTCAAGGAATTCGTGAGAGAAACGCCCACGCGCCGTCCGATTGACGAGCGCGTGAAAGACTATTTCGAAGTATACGAACCTTTCCCCGAAGATCGGGTGCGGACCCAAGCCGCGCGCTGCATGGATTGCGGGATTCCCTTTTGCCATACCGGTTGTCCGGTGAACAACATTATTCCGGACTGGAACGACCTCGCTTACCGCGACGAATGGAAAGAAGCGATCCGCGTTCTCCATTCGACGAATAATTTCCCCGAGTTTACCGGGCGCATTTGCCCTGCGCCCTGCGAAGCGGCCTGCGTGCTTGGCATCAATGAGCCGCCAGTGACGATCAAGTTGATTGAAAAGGCGATCGTGGAGCACGCATGGAAGAAGGGCTGGATCAAGCCGGAGCCACCGGAGACGCGCACCGGCAAGCGAGTGGCAGTCGTGGGCTCAGGTCCGGCGGGATTGGCCGCCGCACAGCAGCTCAATCGGGCGGGACATCTGGTGACAGTGTTCGAGAAGGCCGATCGCATCGGGGGACTGCTGCGTTACGGAATTCCTGATTTCAAGATGGAGAAGACCGTTCTGGACCGGCGGCTGGACCAGATGTCCGACGAAGGCGTGGTCTTCCGAACGAATGCTCACGTGGGGCGCGACGTGGCGGCTGACGATCTCCGCGAGAAGTTCGACGCGATCCTGTTAGCCGGCGGAGCGGAACATCCACGAGACCTGAACGTTCCTGGCCGCGAATTGAGCGGAATCCATTTCGCGATGGACTTCCTGCCGCAGCAGAACAAGAGAGTTGCGGGCGACCAGGTGCCCGACCAGATTATGGCCACGGGCAAGCGCGTGGTGATTATCGGCGGCGGCGATACGGGCGCCGATTGCCTTGGCACATGCCACAGGCACGGTGCGACGTCTGTGTTGCAATTTGAGATCATGCCGATGCCGCCGCAGGAACGCCATGCGAGCACGCCGTGGCCTTTGTGGCCGCTGCAACTGCGCACGGAAAGCGCGCATGAAGAGGGCGGCACCCGCGACTGGGCTGCGGGCACCACAAAATTCACGGGAGACGACAAGGGCAACGTGAAGCAGCTTCACGGCGTGCGCGTCGGTCCGCCACCGAAGTTCGAGCCCATAGCCGGCACCGACTTTGCGATTGAAGTCGATCTGGTCCTGCTGGCGCTTGGTTTTACGGGGCCCGTGAAGCATGGCATGGTGGAGCAATTCGGTGTGGCTCTAGACGCGCGTGGCAACGTGGCCACGAATGGAAGCTACGCGAGTTCCGTGCCCGGAATATTTGCGGCAGGGGATATGCGCCGAGGGCAGTCCCTGGTGGTGTGGGCAATTGCAGAAGGCCGGGGCGCGGCAAAAGAGCTTGATGAGTACCTTAAAACTCCTCAGTAATATTATTTTTAGGAACCTAGCCCCAGTTCCATTTTAGAACACTTACACTCTGCGTAAACAAGATAGAGCACTTACGGAATAAGATGGCCTCCCCGCCAGGATTAGCCGGAATCCCATAGGTGCTTCTCATCTTGTGTTATCTCCTAAGTGTTTTACCCGATTGCGCTTCTCCGCCCGCATCAAGATTCTAGAACACCGGCCGATGATAACAAATAGTTGAGGTGTTTCATTGCAAAACAAGATACGCGTCTTCATATATTGCTGTAATCGACTGCTGGGGCAATCTATTGCTCACATACTCACGAAGAAAGTGGAGTTCCGGGTCATCGCAGCCCTGCCTGCGTTGGGCGCGACTGTTCAGGGAATCTGCCAAGCCAACAGCGTGGCCGTTCTCGATTCGCTGCATCTGCTGAGTGTTCACAAAGAACAATTTGCCAATGCGGCATGCGGGAATCAGCCGGTTCGGCCCCTGCTGATCGCAATGGAGGACAGCCACGAGCAATTCCTGCGTGCGATTCGCCACGGGGCATCAGGCTACGTGCTGCAGGACGCATCGGCGATGGACGTGGTTTCGGCAATTCGCACTGTGGCGCAAGGCGAAGCAGCATGCCCGCCCCGCATGACTCGTGCATTGTTCGACTATGTAGCGCGCGTTTCGAGCCGATCGCGCAACTCAGCCGGCGCGTCCGAGAAGGCACTCACGCGTCGAGAGCGGGAACTTGTGCCGCTGATCGGCAACGGCCTAACGAATAAGGAAATAGCCGCTCGCTTGAACCTTTCCGAAGAGACCATCAAGAGCCACATACACCGGATCTTACGCAAAGTGGGCGCAGAGGATCGCCGCGGCGTGTTCGAAGCCTGCCAAACGAGCGATTTGACGATGTAAGCGGCCCGATATCGCGCGAACGGTGACCTCAAGCGAAAGACGCATCGCGCCGGGTTAAAGTCGATTCACCCATCCTCATCACCCTGTTGTACCGACGGTCCGCACCGGAATTCCAACCAAATTCCACCTGCCACGAGTTTCGCCATTCGGGGAGACTCGCATCGCGAGGTGATATATGAGTCCGATTCGGGTTCTCATCGCGAACAGCCCCCGCCTCATTCGCGAGTTGATGATCGAAACCATCTCAGACCAGCCGGATATCGACATCGTAGGAGAGGTAACGGCGGAATCGGATTTGGCGGGCGCGGTGGACCGGACAGAGCCGGATTTCGTCATCGTAGCACTCGAAAAACACAATCGCCTTCCCGCCGCTTGCCTTTCGATACTTCAGGCCCATCCAGCTTTAAAGTTGATCGCGATTGCTCCGGATCGCAACAGCTCGATGTTCTATTGGGCGTCGCTCCACGTTCAGTCAAACAGGATTGAAGCGTCTGAAGACGGCGTGCTCGACGCCTTGCGCGGGAAGAAGCAACCTTCGACGAGGCCGCAATGAGGCCAACTTGTTTTCACAAATGGGCCTCGCCGGCATCCGCTCTTGCGCAGTTGCGGCTGAGCACCTTCATCGGCGCATTTGCGGCGCTCACATTTTGTTTCGCAATCTCTGCGCGAGCTCAAGACACTCAGGGCAAGAAGCCAGACGCGACCTCTGACTTGGCGCGCGAAAACCTGAGCGAAGTGGCTGCGTCCTCGATGCAAATCAAAACGATTTTGCTCGAGGACCCTGGCTTGATGGTAATGCTGAAGGATTGGATCGCACAGGATTCGACGGATCACGGTCAGGTGGTGAGTGCGGACGACTTGACGGACGCCGCGGTCTACGACCGGCTCGAAGTTGATATTCCGTTTCGAGCGGTGGCGACGCGTTTGGTGCAGCAGTATGGATTTCTCATTCCGCAAGTGAACCCCGAATCGCAAATGGGCCAGCAGCAGCTATTGCTGATGCAGGAGCGCGCAAAACTGGTGGCACAGCAGGAACAGATGGAAGTGGCGCAGCAGCATCCGGCGAATTTGGCCACCGCATCCAGCAACATGAGCGGGGGCGGTGCGACTGCCGCTTGCCCGCAGGCGCCGGTGCTGTGCGCGTCGCAAGCGCAGGCTGCCGGCGCCTTGCCGTCGAGCGTCTCGCCAATTCTGAGCGGCACTGGAACTTCGAATCCAGCGCAACAAACCGCGCCCCCACCGACTCCCGCCAGTGGACCGTCGCTTGAGCGCGCGCAGTACATTCAGACGGGCAGCGCATCCGGAGGCGATCTGGCAATGCTCGGGTTGATGACCGGCTCGCCCGCTGCGAACGCTTCCGGCCCGAATGACTCGCTGTCTCTTGCGCAGGGACTGAATTCTTCGACCGCGAATCCTGGCGGGAGTGACCCTCTTCTTGCGACAACGCTTGGATCTTTGCCGACAGGTGGAACTCCAACTTCCGGCTTCGAATCTGTCTCCCCGACGCATCCCGAGGCGTCGCCTGTAGTTTCAAGCCGCGGGTACGAGGCGGGAGCGGAGGCAATATCGGCGGCCGGGCCGACGCTGGTGCGGGCGTCCGATCCCTACACGGACATTCCTTCGCTCTATGACATGTATCTGCAGGCGATTCCGCGACCGGCGGAGCCCACGCGCTTTGGCTCTGAAGTCTTTCTGAATGGAATTCGCGACCCCCAATCTATTCCGATGGATTTGCCCGTAGGGCCGGACTACGTGGTTGGGCCGGGGGACGGGCTCGCGTTCGACCTATGGGGCGGCGTGTCGCAGCGGCTATATGGCACGGTAGACCGCGAAGGTCGCGTCAGTCTGCCGGAGGTGGGACCGATACTTGTGAGCGGAAAGAGTCTGGCGGACGTGCAGGAAACCGTGCAACAGGTGCTGCGAACACAGTTCCGCGACGTCTCGGTGGACGTTTCGCTCTCTCGCCTGCGCACGATCCGCGTCTACGAAGTGGGAGAAGTGACGCGCCCGGGCGCGTACGACATCAGCTCGCTTTCGACTCCCCTGAACGCGCTCTTTGCGGCGGGCGGACCGACATCGCAAGGCTCGATGCGCATCGTGAAGCACTATCGAGGCGCGCAACTTGTGGAAGAGGTGGATCTCTACGATCTGCTGTTGCACGGCGTAAAAAATGGAATGGAGCGGCTGGAGAACGGGGACACGATTCTTGTGCCGCCACCAGGTCCGCAAGTGTCCGTAGAAGGAATGGTCCGGCGGCCTGCGATTTACGAGCTGAAGGATGAAAAGACGCTTGCCGATGCATTGGAACTGGCGGGCGGGATGTTGCCGGCGGCGACCATGCGGCACATCGAAGTGCAGCGGTTGGTGGCCCACGACAAGCAGACGATGTTGAGCCTAGATATCCCAGAGACGGATGAAAATAGCGCAGCGATTCAAAAGCTGGAGTCGTTTCAAATTCAGGACGGCGATCGAATCCGAATCTATCCGATCGCTCCGTATAACCAGGATGCTGTTTATCTCGAAGGACACGTCTTGCGCCCGGGACGCTATTCCTATCGTGCGAATATGCGGATCGGCAACCTGATCGCTTCCTACCAGGAACTGCTGCCCGAACCTTCCACTCAATACGCGGAGATCATCCGGTTGAACGCGCCGGATTTTCATCCGACCGTGCAGAGCTTCGATCTGGGAGCCGCGATGGAAAATCCGGCGATGTCTCCCCAGCTGCAGCCGATGGACACGGTTCGCATTTTCGGCCGCTACGACTTTGAGAATACGCCGAGCGTCACGGTTTCGGGTGATGTGCGCACACCGGGCACGTATCAAACGCCCGGGCAGATTCGTCTTGCGGATGCGGTGCATCTTGCAGGCGGGATTTCGCCCAGTGCACAAACGCAAGACGCACAAGTCTTCCGTTCGTTACCCAACGGTGAATCAAAGGTATTCAGCGTAAAGCTGGGCCTGGCTCTCGACGGCGATCCCACGGAAAACATCCAGCTGCAATCACGCGATCGAGTGCTGATTCATGGCAATCCCGATGCCCAGCAGCCGGCGACGGTCTATATCGAAGGAGCTGTGGGCAGGCCAGGACGCTATCCCCTGATGACGAATATGACCGTCGCGGACCTGATCAAGGTCGGCGGCGGACTGAAAGCGAGTGCGGACACCAAAGCCGCCGAACTGACGACTTACGAATTCACGGACGCGAAGACGGGCCAGACCCAGTTGAGCGCGCAGCACCAAGAAATCGCGATCGCCGCAGCATTGGCCGGCGAGAAGTCCGCTGATCTGCCACTGCGCAACGGCGACGTGGTGACGATCCGCGAAGTTCCGGGATGGAGCGATCTCGGTGCGTCGATCACCGTGAAAGGCGAAGTAGTTCATCCCGGAACATATGGGATTCGCCCAGGCGAACGGTTGAGCTCCGTAATTGAGAGAGCCGGCGGCTTTCAGCACGACGCTTACGTCTACGGAGCAGTGCTAGAGCGCGTCGAAGTGCGGGAGCTGGAGAACAAGCAGCAGGACGAGCTGGTCGGTCGGCTGAAAAGCGAGGGAGCGGCCTTGCAGAATTTGCCTGACACCACGGATCAGCAGAAGCAATCCAAGTACGTCACCTTGCAGCAATATCAGACAGTCCTTACAGAACTGAGCGCGAGCAGTCCCGTGGGCCGGGTTGCCATCCGCATTTCAGCACCAATGAGGGCTTGGAAAAATTCAGCGTCGGACATACAGGTCCGCGGCGGCGATGTGCTGGTAATTCCGAAGCGGCCGGATTTTGTGATGGTGATCGGGCAAGTATTCAACCCGACCGCGGTGTCTTACCGTCCGGGAAAAAGCGCGAAGTGGTACCTGACTCAATCGGGTGGGCCGACGAATCTAGCGAACAAGAAAGAGATTTTCGTGATGCGCGCGGATGGCTCGGTGATCGGATCGAAGAGCGGCTTGTTGAGTGGCGATCCGTTGGACGCTTCGCTGGCGCCGGGCGACACGATCGTAGTGCCGGAGAAGGCGGTCAGCGGTGGCATCCCGTGGACGAATTTGTTTACGACCGCGCAGATTGCGTCGTCGATGTTCAGCGCCGTCTTCATTGCATTGCACTACTAGCGAGGGCATCGATGACCCGGCGACGATTGAAAATTTGGCTGATGTGCTGCTCTCTGGCGGGAATGTTGAGTCCGATCTGCTGCTGGGGACAGACGGCGCAGAGCGAACAACTGGCGCCAGCAAAGGCAAAGACCGCGGTTGACCCGGCGGGTTGGACTTCGAAGGATTCAACTTTGACGGACTCAACTTCGGCGGACGATGACAGTTCGAATACGGATATGAGCAATTCTCAAACACCAACGGGCTCTGACGAAAACTCTATCGGCGCGGATTTCGTCGAGCATCTCGCCTCAGACCAGCGGACGATCTGGACGAGTCCAGCACGCCTGCGTTTATTGGATGCAGATTGGCTGCTGCCCGTTGGAACCGCGACCGGGCTCCTCTTTGCCACTGACAGCAATTTTTCGCGGCATCTATCCCATTCTCCGAGCACGCTACGCCACAGCCTAGATTTCTCGAACTATGGACTGGCTTCGATGGTGGCGGCGAGCGGCGGCCTATATCTCTGGGGCCATTTCGCTCATGAGGAGCACAAGCGCGAGACAGGCCTGTTGGCGGGCGAAGCAGTGATCGACTCGCTGGCCGTGGATTATGCACTCAAATATTCGTTCGGGCGCGAGCGGCCACTTCAAGACAACTACCGCGGCAGGTTCTTTCAAGGAGGCGATTCGTTCCCTTCGGTTCACGCGGTTGCCGCTTGGGCTGCCGCCGGCGTGATCGCTCATGAATACCCGGGAACTCTGCCAACCGTATTGGCCTACGGGACGGCTGCTGCAATCAGCGTATCGCGAGTCAGCGCTCAGCAGCACTTCCCTTCCGATGTGCTAGTGGGCAGCGCCGCCGGATGGCTCGTGGCCGAAGAGGTTTATCGACATCACCACGATCCCGATCTGGACGGACGAGACTGGGAGACATATCGCGAGTCGCTCGATGAGAGTCCCGGCGGCAATTCCGGCCGAAGGGGATCGCCCTACGTGGAGCTCGATAGTTGGATCTATCCGGCAATCGAGCGCCTAGCTGCCATGGGTTATATCCACTCGGAATATCTGGGAATACGGCCGTGGACGAGGCTTGAGTGCGCGGACCTGATCGAGGAAGCGGGCGACGCGATCCGAAGCGACGCATCCGTTTCCGATTCGGTGAATGAAATTTATCTCGTACTTGCACAGGAGTTCAAGGGCGAATTAACCGGGCCGGATGAAGGCAATCGCGTTTCCGCACAACTCGAGTCCGCCTACGCACGCGTGACTGGCGTTGACGGTCCGCCGCTCGACGACAGCGATCATTTTGGCCAAACGATTGTGGACGACTACGGGCGTCCTTATCAGGAAGGATTGAACAGCTACGACGGATTTTCCGCGTATGCGACGGCGGGAAGATTCGTCGCCTACGTGCATGGAGAATACCAGGCTGCTCCTTCTGCGAATGCCTATCCATTGGCGGTGCGCGAGGCGATCGCGACTGCCGATTCGAATCCGCTACAGCCACCGGAACCGATCGCGGCCACCGACCGGTTCCGGCTATTGGACACCTACTTCGCGGCTAACTATTCGGACTGGAACTTCTCTTTCGGCAAGCAGAGTCTCTGGTGGGGTCCAGGAGAGGGATCCGCACTCACGCTCAGCGACAACGCGGAGCCGATTTACATGTTTCGCATGGCTCCTGAGAAGGCCTTCACCATCCCTCTGCTTTCTCAAGCCTTGGGTCCATTCAAGACGGACTTTTTCGTCGGCAAACTGACTGGAAACGAATTTCCGGCACGACCCGTGATCCACGGCGAAAATATCAGTTTCAAACCGACCCGCAACCTCGAGATTGGCTTCAGCCGACTTGTGGAATTCGGAGGGTTGGGCAGGCCACTTACGGCTGGGGCTATTTGGAACAGCTTCGTCAGCGTGAAATCCTCGGTGAACTACCGCGATTCGCGGAACCCGGGCAAGCGGACGAGCGGGTTTGATTTTACGTATTGTGTGCCATTTGTTGGCAGCGGCCTGACGATTTATGCAGAATCGGCCGCGCCAGATGATGTGGTTCCCTTGGCAAACCCACCCCGCGCCGCGTGGAACTCAGGCATTTATATGCCTCGTCTGCTCGGCCTTTCGAGATTCGCGCTTCGCGTGGAGGGTGGTTATACCGATCCTCCGACGTCGCGGAGCAACGACGGCGAATTCCTCTACTGGGATCTCTACTATCACAATCTTTCGACCAACAAGAACAACCTGATCGGAAGCTGGATGGGACGCGAAGGCAAAGGTGTGCGCGCGATCGGAACTTATTCCTTCAGCCCGCGCAACAACATTCAGTTCGGCTACCGGCAGGTGAAAGTGGCCAAAGACTTCATCCCCGAAGGTGAGACCGTCAACGACGGGTCGGTGGCAGTGAACTGGTGGGCAAAGAATTTCGTCAATGTCTCCGCGAGCGTTCAGTACGAAAAATGGCTGGCGCCTCTGCTGGCAAAGGGCCCACAAACGAACTGGACTTCGTCAGTGGAGATCTCCTTCTGGCCGGAAAACTGGCGCATAGGTTCTTCCCACTCGCAGGATACACGGGGCATCGATACCGTGCCAGAGGCCTTCGATGGGAAATAGACGCTCGAAATCGGACCAGGCCCTCATCGACCAGTTCGAGGGCGAGCGACTCTATCGCGAGGCTTCCGAGGATGCGGCCGATCGCAAAAAAACCTACGACCGCTTGAACCTGCTTTGGACGCGACGGCGCCTGCTGGGAAAGTTTGCGCTTTGCGGGTTGGCGTTCTCGCTGGCCGTTGCATTTTTGATTCCCACTGAGTACCAAGCCACCACGCGACTGATGCCTCCCGATCAGGGTTCAGGATCGGGGATCGAGGCGATCGCTTCGATGGCTGGTGGCGGTACATCAAGCGCGCTCGCCGGATTAACGGGACTGCTCGGAGCTAAGGCATCTGGAGATCTCTTCCTCGGCGTGCTGGCAAGCCAGACCGTGCAAGACGACCTGATCACCAAATTCGATCTTCGCAAAGTTTACGGAAAGAACCGCCGGGAAGATGCCCGCAAGAAACTCGACAGCCGGACCAAGCTTTCGGTCGATAAAAAAAGCGAGCTACTAGAGATCGGCGTCACCGATAAAGACCCCGTGCGCGCGACGAACATGGCCCGCGAATACGTGGACGAACTCAACCGGGTGATGGCGCAACTTAACACGTCCGCCTCGCACCTCGAGCGAGTGTTTCTGGAAGATAGGCTCGTAGAAGTGAAGCAGGATCTCGAGGGCGCAGAACAGCAGTTCAGCCGGTTCGCCAGCGCCAACGTCGCACTGGACGTTCCCGAGCAGGGTAAGGCGATGCTGGAAGCATCGTCACAGTTGCAGGGGCAATTGATTGCTGCGCAGACCGAGCTGCAGGGGCTGAGGCAGATCTATACGGACAATAACGTCAGGGTCCGGACCACGCAAGCCCGCATCGATGAGTTGCACCACCAGATTGAAAAGTTGAGAGGCGATTCTGGCCCTACAGACGAAAGCGGAACGACTGCCGCCGGAGCGCTCGCGTACCCCTCGATTCGAAAGCTGCCGCAGCTCGGCGTGAGCTACGCGGATCTAGTGCGCACCACAAAGGTGGATGAAGCCGTATTTGAAGCGCTCACGCAGCAATACGAGGCGGCAAAAGTCGATGAAGCGAAAGACCTTCCGACGGTGAAGGTGCTCGATGAAGCGCAGGTGCCAGAGAAAAAATCCTTCCCGCCGCGCGCGGTGATCACTTTTGCAGGCGGGCTGCTTGCTATTGGCTTGGGCGTCGCGTGGATTCTCGGCGAAGAATGTTGGAGAAATGTTGATCCCGAAGACCCGGCAAAGTCGTTTGCCAGGAAAGTGGCGGCTGACCTGGCTCACGATTTACCGTGGTTGTCGCGGAACGGCGTAGCTACTGAAGCGGCGACGAATGAATCTGGACACCCACCGCTCTACGGCCCAAATGGGAACGGGAACTCGACCTCATGAACCCGGCGCACAACCAGGGTCAGGCGTGGCCAAGGCTTGATAAGCAGGCGGCGACTTCTACTCGTCGCGTTCATGCTGCAGGACACACCATAGGAATTTCATCGCCGTCGTACGACCGTTTGCATCATTGGGACGGCGAAACACGCCCCGATCAGCCGTTCCTTCGCGGCCGATGGGTGCAGGCGGCATACGCGATTATCGACGTCTGCTTGATGTTATCGAACTGTGCCATCGCTTTTGCATGGCGATTTCACGCATCCAGCGTGCGAAGCCTACTCGGCTTCGGAGAGTCCTCCGGGGCAATCCGCCATTATGGGGGCTTCGTATTGCTAAATGTGTGTCTAACGCTGATGTATGGCCAACGTGAAGAACTCTACCGGACACCCCTTGGGCGATCTGCTTTGGCTGAAACGGTCTCGGTCGCCAAGGCCGTCGGCTTCGCTACCTTGTTGGTCACGGCGTTTATGTACCTATCGGGGGTGACGATCGTATCGAGAACCGTGGTGATCACCAGCGGGCTGCTCAATGTGTTTGCGCTTTCCGCGTGGAGATATGCAAAGCGACGGCTCGTAGTTCGTCGCGCCGAGTGCGGCATCGGAGCGCGCAATGCGCTGATTATTGGCGCGGGGAAAGTGGGACAGGCGTTGGCCAAGCAGTTAGAAAGCAACAAACTGCTGGGGTACAGATTCATCGGGTTCCTGGATGGAAATCACTCCAACGACAAACGCAGGCTCGGAAACGTGGAAGACCTTCAGCACGTGGCGCGAACGGAATTTGTGGACGAAATTTTCATTACGATCCCCTCCGAACGCGAGCTGGTGAAACGAATCGTTCGTCAAGCACAGGAACAGAGGCTTTCCGTAAATGTAATTCCTGACCTCTACGACGGCCTTGGCTGGGACGCCCCGATGCATCGTGTAGGCGACTTCCCTGTGATGGACTTACATTGGCAGCCGATTCCTACCTTTGGCCTGTTCGTGAAACGCAGTATCGATGTGATGCTGGCTGCGTTTGGGTTGGTCATTTGCGCGCCCATATTCGCGATTCTTGCGTTTGCGATCCATTGGGATTCGCCTGGTCCGGTTCTCTACAGAGCTCCCCGTGCAGGAAGAAAAGGAAAGCCGTTCCGTTGTTGCAAGTTCCGCACGATGGTAGTGAACGCGGATGCCTTGAAGGATTCGCTGCGTACGCGAAACGAACGCCGCGGGCCAATCTTCAAGATCGCCAACGATCCCCGCATAACGCGACTGGGAAAGTTCCTGCGCAAGCACAGCCTGGACGAACTACCGCAACTTTGGAACGTTCTGCTGGACGACATGAGCTTGGTGGGACCCCGCCCGCACCCGCTCGACGACTACACCAACTACGATCTCGATCACCGTAGGCGTCTTGAGGTCAAGCCAGGCATCACGGGTCTGTGGCAGGTGACCGCGCGGAGCGATCCTTCGTTTGAGACCAATATGCGGCTCGACCTTCAGTATATCGAGAACTGGAACCTTCGGCTCGATATGGAAATCCTGCTGCGGACGTTCGGCGCCGTGGTTCGCGCGGAAGGTTGCTGAGAAAATGGTGAGCCTCAAGACGCCAAACCTGCCCGCGCGAACGGAAGCTATAGACGACGCAGGGCAATCTGTAGGTTTCGCTGTGACGCGCGGGACAATTCGCAATTGGGGGATGAAATCGGCGCTGTCGCTAGTCGACCAAGCGCTCACGTCGATCGCCGGCTTCGGCGTGAACATTTTGCTAGCGCGCTGGATGACCGCCGATCAATATGGCGCGTTCGCTCTGGCTTTTGCTGGGTATTTATTTCTCGCGGGCTTTCACAATGTTCTCTTGCTGGAACCTCTGAGCGTGATTGGGCCGGCACGACATTCAGGAAGGTTGCGCGATTACTTTCACGCTCAGATCGGCGTGCACGGGATGTTAGTGCTCCCGTTGGCCGCCATCACGCTTATGGCCGCCGGAATTGTGTGGCGGGTGAATCCGTACAGCCCGCTGATTGGGGCGCTGGCCGGCGGCGGGATGGCGCTGCCGTTTCTGTTGTTTCTCTGGCTCGCGCGCCGCATGTGCTACGTGCTTCAGCAGCCTGCCTTGGCTGCGTGGGGCAGCGGCCTTTACCTGGTCGCGAGTCTCGGGCCTCTGCTGGGCCTGCGCCTCTTGCATCTCGTTACGCCGCTCACAGCGTTTGCTTCGGCCGCCTTTGGGAGTACGGCGGGCGCGGTGGCGATCATGCGACGAATCCGCCTAGGGAAAGTCAAAGCGTCCGATGAAGCGTGCTTTTCCCGCCGGAAAGTTCTCGCTGAAAACTGGATCTACGGACGATGGCTCGTAGGAAGCGCAGTGCTTTATGCAGTTTCAACATACAGTCAAATGTTCTTTGTTGCGGGGGCCATAGGACTAAGCGCTGCGGGAATTCTTCGCGCCGTGCAGATTCCGTCCCTCGTAATGACGCAGATCATTACCGCCATCGGTCTTTTGATTCTGCCCAGTTTCTCTTTCGACTTCGGCCGCAGCCACATCATGGCGCTTCGCCGCAACGCCACCCTCGTCAGCATTGTCATCGGTACGTCCGCTGCGGGATTCGCGCTGATGTTGGCGATCGCCGATAAACCGGTAGAGCACCTGCTGTTCGGCGATAAATATTTGCAGTACTCGTGGTTGATTCCCGTGCTGGCTTTGGTACCAGTCTTTAACGGATTGGCGATGGGCTACTCGATGGCGCTCCGTGCCTCCCAACGCTCTTACTTCGACCTGGTCTCGAATGCCTTTGCGGCACCGATTGCGGTGATTTCGACTCTGCTATTTACGCGGTGGTGGGGGCTCGCAGGATCCGCTGCAAGCATCGTTTTGAGCTTCGCGGTGTTCAGCGTGGTGACGGTGATTTTCTTTCGCCGTCTTCTAAGAGATCCACTATCGCCGGCGACAAAAGGTGCGCTGGCCTTCGCGGATGGTCCCGGCTATAGCCGCGTGGAGTTCGAGTGATGCGGCACTTTTTGAACACGCTGGTACAGATCGTACACTCAGAAAGCGTTGGATCCGTAAAGGGCGTGTGGCGTCATCTGAACTGGCAGGCGAGAAAACTGTCACATCAATTCCCCTGCGAAATCCCTCTTGGTTCTTCGAGGCTTTTTGTCGATCAGGCGGATTCTGTGGCCGCGCTGGTCAACGCCATGGGCACATACGATTTCAATAACATGAGCTTCCTTCAGACCATGCTAGTGCGATTCGGCGGCGTGTTCGTGGACGTCGGGGCAAATATCGGCCCATACACTTTGATCGCGTCTGAAGTTTCATCGTGTCGCGTGATCAGTATCGAACCGCATCCCAGCGCTTTCAGGATGCTGACGAACAATATTCGATGGAACAGACGAACGAACGTCACAAGCTTCGACGTTGCGCTATCGGACAAGAACGGATGCTCCTGGTTAACGGACGGGTGCGAGCTATCAGTGAACCGGATCGCCGCGCCCGATAGCACTGGCGGGATGCTTCCAATCAGGACACGCACGTTGCAGTCGGTGTGCAGCGAGCTGGGTGTAATTCCCGATTTCATCAAGATCGATGTGGAAGGGCACGAGGGCTCCGTTCTCAATGGCCTCGGTGCATTCGCGTCCGCCGCGAAGGCGGTTTGGATCGAGGGCGGTGAACGCGGCGAGATCGCGCGGCGGATGAGCGCTGCCGGATATCTGGGACCTTACTTTGTCCACTATAAGACCATGATGATCGATCAGCTTGCCGCTGCGCGCCGCGAGGACCCGATCTTTCTGCGCAGGGATTTCCTTGAGGACGTCCTTAACTGTGGCTTTCGCCTCGACTGCGCCGCTAGCCATCTCGTTGAAAATCCCGACGAGCCGATCGCGACGAGAAACCGCCAACCTCAGTTTCAATGAATGGGAGTGCCGGCAAATGTCACAAAAGGAACGACTGGTGCTCCGTGATATCGAGTCGGTGGAACATTCGCGCGTTGTCCTGTTGACGAATATCCTTCCACCCTATTTGCTGCCAGTGTTTCAGGCGGTCGCACACAGAATCGCCAGTCTCAGGATTTTACTTAGCGTTCCAATGGAAAGCGATCGCCCATGGCAAGCACGGTGGGACGGGCTGAATGTGACTGTGCAGAAATCGGTAAGCATGTCGCTGCAACAGAAGCACCCGCAAGGTTTCGCTTCCCAAGTGGACCGGCATTTTCCTTACGATACGCTTCCGCTCCTGCTGAGTTTTCGGCCCGATGTATTGATTTCGGCGCAACTGGGATTCCGAACAATCCAGTCGGCGCTTTACAGACTTTTATCTCCCAGATCGCGACTCGTGATCTGGGTCGATGGCTCCGAGCATACGGAACGCGCATATGGGCCGACGCGGACCTTCTTTCGGCGCGTACTTCTCCGCTGCGCGGATGCGGTTCTGGTGATCGGCGAAAGCGGCGAACGATATATCCGACGCCTCGGAGTACCCTCTGCTCGCATCGTCCAGGTGCCGTTTGTAACGCAGATGAGTCCGTTTCAGGCGATGCCGCTTCAGCGTAACAAGGACGCCGAGCGTCGCTTGCTATACGTCGGCCGACTGGTTGAGGGCAAAGGGCTGGTGCCATTTGTGAAAGAGCTCGTTCGTTGGATCGAACAGCATCCGTGCGAGCAACGCGAACTGTGGTTCGTGGGAGACGGTCCCTTGCGGCGCGAACTGCAAGACATCCGCACAACTGCAGGCCTCAGCTTGAGATTCTTCGGAAATGTCTCCTATGACGAGCTTCCTGCCTTTTACGCCCAGGCTGGAGTTTGCGTGCTGCCGACGTTGGCAGACACCTGGGGTTTGGTGGTGAATGAAGCGCTCGCCGCGGGCGTTCCGGTGCTAGGAAGTTTATACAGCCAAGCCGTCGAGCAACTGGTTCGGGACGGCGAAAACGGCTGGACATATTTTCCCGATAAGCCGGGCGACGCTCCACGGATTTTCGATCGGGCACTTTCGATTCGTGGCGAGGTACTAGCGCGAATGAGACATGAGGCTCGCGCTTCCGTGGCGCACCTTACTCCTGAACACGCGGCACGCCATTTTTTGCAGGCAATTGCCTTGGCTCAATCGACCCTGCCAGGCATGCCCCTCCATTCGACGCAATCGATAGCTGGGAAACCATGAACGCCGGAGATATGGTCGTTCCCACGCTGCTGTTCTGGATTTTGGCGGTACTTTCCGTTTGCTTGCGGCCTCGCTACGGAATCATCGCCTATATCGTGCTGATTCAGTTCGACCTCACGGGCCTTGCGTTTTACGCGGACTCTTCCCTTGGTTGGGAAAATGCGATCAAGACGGTGTTGATTCCCACGATTCTCCTTTTGCGCGTCCGGCCTCTCGACCTATTGCCGTCCGCGTTCAGCGGCGCGCGCAACTTTTGGCTTTTCCTGATCGGTTACGCAGCTTTGGCCGCCGCCTGGAGTCCGTACCGGTTGTCCGCCGTAAAAATGATCGGCTACTTTTATTCCTATTCGATTGTGTTTGTGATTTTCGCGCATGCATGGCGGCGCCGGTGGCTTAACACCAGATCACTCATCGCGATTGCTTCGATATCGCTGCTTTTGGGCGCGGTCCAAACCTATGTGCTTGGCAATCCGTATGGCGATGTTGACCACGAAGGGCGCTTTACTAGTTTCACTGACGCGCAGAGCTTTGCGCCGTTTCTCATCTGCATCGTGATCCTACTGATGCTTTGCGCTAAGAGGACGGTGGCGAACTGGCTCACTGCGGGCGCCGCCACAGTGGGCTTTGTTTTGACGGGCAGCCGTTCGTACTTCGTTGGATTTGCCTGGGTCGCACTGATTGTAGGGCTTTCGCTCGGGGAGCAAATGCGCCAGAGGCTGAGCGTTTCCACTATTTTGAAGGGCGCATTGGCGGGTGGGCTCGTCATAGGACTGCTGAGCGCACTCGTGGTTCGAAGTTTGCCGCAAAACCGGTTAAACGAACTGTGGGAGGTGGCCACGACTCGGAACGATTCCATCCAAGATGTCCAGACTTTCGCGTGGCGGCTGACGATTTGGGGAAAGACCGTGCAGGAAATCACCGGTCGTAGCGTTCCCGGCTTGTTGATTGGAGCCGGCACGAGCAGCGGAGCGGTGGTGGCGATGGAGAGCGGATACTTCGAAGAGTCCAACGTAGATCCCAACCGATGCATTCACGACGAGTTTCTGCGTTCTCTCTATGAATGGGGCGCAATCGGACTACTTGCTTTCGTCGGCTTCCTAACGGCACTGATCCGACTCTCGTTCCGGTTGGCACGGCTGACGCACTCGCCGCAAGCTTGGGCCTGTATTGCTGTTTCGGGCCCATTGTTGATCGGCCTGCTAATCGAAAACATTCTCGCTGACGGTTCGTCGCCCGGCGGGATCGGATATTGCCTGGTGTTTGCCGCGATGATCGCGCAGCTTCATCCGACGTTAGGCAAGTCGAAAGTCGCCAGCAAGGTAGCAATCCGGCCGCAGGGAGCTATCGGCTTAACGGCGTCCGAAACATGAAGATTCTGATCGTTCACAACGCGTACCAACAAGGCGGCGGTGAAGACGTTGTCGCGGCGAACGAGGCGCGGCTTTTGGCCGAGCGCGGACACAGTGTGATTTGGTACCGGCGCGACAACGACGAGATACGGGCTGAGACCGGGCCCAGAAAACTTGCGCTGGGTCTAAAGACGGTGTGGGCGCCGGACTCTTACGGCAAGCTGCGATCGCTTTTGAAGCGTGAATCGCCCAACGTAGCGCATTTCCACAACACTTTTCCGCTGATCTCGCCGGCGGCTTACCACACATGTTCCGATTTTGGCGTGCCGGTTGTGCAGACGCTGCACAATTATCGATTGTTGTGCCCAGGTGCGACGTTTTTTCGGAATGGCCAGACATGCGAAGAATGCCTGGGCGGTGCGATCCCGTGGCGCGCAGTCATTCACGGGTGTTATCGCGAGAGTACAATGGCAACCGCGGCCGTCGCGGCGATGCTGACCGCGCATCGCTTTCTGGGAACGTGGCAAACGAAAGTCGACCGGTACGTCGCTGTCTCAGAATTTGCGCGGAGAAAATTCGTCGAAGGCGGATTACCTGCCGGCCGGTTGCGAGTGAAACCGAATTTCGTATATCCGGATCCCGGATTCAAGACAGAGCCCGGCGCTTATGCCTTTTTCGCGGGACGACTCTCAGAAGAGAAAGGTGCGCGCGTCTTGCTAGACGCGTGGGGCCGGCTCAAGAATTCCGTGCCGCTTTGGGTGGCAGGGGAAGGTCCGCTGAGAGACGAAATGTCTGTGACCGCGGCAGGCACCAAAGGCAACAATATCAGCCTTCTCGGGACCCTAGACCATTGCGAAATTCTGGCCCTGATGCAGGGCGCCAGGTTCCTCGTATTCCCAAGTATTTTGTTCGAGGGTGCATTCCCCCTCGCGGTCATCGAAGCCTTTGCCACCGGTCTACCTACAATCGCGTCACGGCTTGGCCCGCTAGCGGACGGGATCGTGCATGGATATACCGGTCTGCATTTCAAACCGGGGAATTCTGCAGAACTTGCAGAGCTATGCGACTGGGCATGGACCCATACGGATGAGATGCAGCAGATTGGCCGCGCCGCGCGAGCGGAATACGAGCACAGGTACTCGGCGGAGAAAAATTACGAGATGCTAATGGAGATCTACGAGTCCGTTCTCACTCGACCGGCCGTCGGGCAAGAGAAAAGGGTTCCACATCCAGCGACGCGCACCAAAGCCGCGGGCGTAAAGCAAACCTGACCCGTGGCCACCCAACCGCAATCCGAGCACGAAATGCTTGCCTCCAGCGGCCAGGTCCATGGGCACATCGTCCAAGAGGCGGCGTGTAGTGAGGGGCCGGCGCGATTTAGCGTCCTGGGCGTCGGGGTCTGCGCCGTGCAGATTCCGGAGGTCGTCGACCAGATGAACTTATGGAGTCGTATGCGCGACCGCTGCCGCTATATTGCTGTCACCGGAATGCACGGCATCGCCGAAGCTCAAAACGATCCGCAGTTCAAACACATCTTGATCCCCGCGGCTTTGGTCGTAGCCGACGGCATGCCCCTCGTGTGGCTGGGACGATTGCGCGGATTGCCCTTGCGACGAAGAGTTTACGGTCCCGAGCTCATGGCGACGTTCTGCGCGCAGAGTATCGCACGCCGGCAGCGGCACTTTCTGTACGGCGGGGACACCGGGGTGGCGGATCGACTCGCTGATGCGCTTCTCAGACGGTTCCCGGGTATCGAAATTGCCGGCACGTGCTCGCCACCCTTCCGACCTCTGACGAAGGAGGAGGATGAAAAGCACATCTCGTTGATCAATGCTTCGCATGCTGACGTGGTTTGGGTGAGCCTCAGCGAAGTGAAGCAGGACAGATGGATGTTCGAGCATCGCGACCGTCTGAACGTCTCCGTTCTCGTAGGGATAGGAGCTGCCTTCGATTTTCACGCAGGGATAAAGAGCCAGGCGCCGGTCTGGATGCGGGAGAGTGGCTTCGAGTGGCTATACCGTCTAGTGCAGGAACCCAAGCGACTCTGGCGGCGGTATCTTATACATGGAAGCCAGTTCGTATGGAAGGTGGCTCTGGAAGAAATAGGCATTCGCCGGAGCAAATGGCGAACGATGAAGCCTCGCCGATCGGACGGACCTCGCGGCTAAGAGGTGCTAAAAGCCGGGTCTTTCATCTGATCGAAGCCATGTTTGAAGTCGCGCCCGGCTACCCGGTGCCTAGGATTTTCTGCACGGATGCCGTAGAATGACCCACCGGATGGCTTCCGAGCCCGAAAACCGCAAAACAGTGGCAATCTACCCCGGATCATTCGATCCGGTGACGAAGGGTCATCTGGACCTGATTGCCCGCGGCGCACAGATTTTCGACCATTTGGTGGTAGCGGTAGCGCAGAATTCCGAGAAGCATCCTCTATTTGCCGCCAAAGAACGGGTAGAAATGCTCGAATCGGCCACCTTTGACTACAAAAACGTCGAAGTGGATCTTTTCGAGGGTTTGCTGGTCGATTATGCGCGTTCGCGCGATTCGCGCATCATCCTGCGGGGCATTAGAGCCGTCTCCGATTACGAATATGAGCTGCAGATGGCCATGATGAATCGAAAGATCGAGGAGACTCTCGAGACCGTCTTCATGATGCCGGCCGTGGCATACAGCTACCTTAGTTCGCGGCTGGTGAAGGAGCTGGCGCGGCTGGGAGGTCCGGTGAAAGACCTGGTGCCGCCGATCGTGGAAGAGCGTCTGAAAGACAAGTTTCAGCTAAAATAAGAGGGGCAGTTACAAACAAGGGGAACGAAATGGAACGCGCCGTAGCAGCAGTGGCAGAAGAGAAAATCCAACTGGCGGATCGCGTGAACCGCATCGCCGTCTCGCCCACGATGGCCGTGATGGCCGCGGCAGACCAGCTCAAGGCTAAGGGTGTGGACGTTGCCGACTTCGGTGCGGGCGAGCCCGATTTTCCAACGCCGGAACACATTAAGCGTGCGGCAATCAAAGCTCTGGATGAAAACAAGACTAGGTACACCGCGACACCGGGCATCGCACCTTTGCGGCAGGCGATTTGCGACTGGCACGCCGCCCAATTGGGTTCGTCGTACCAGACGGCTGAGTGCATCGTCAACGTGGGCGGCAAGCACGCGATTTTCAACACCGTCTGCTCACTGGTGAATTCGGGCGACGAAGTGGTGATCCCGGCGCCTTATTGGGTGAGTTATCCGGACATCGTGAAATACGCGGGCGGAAAGCCGGTGATTATCGAAACGCGTGAGGCTGACGGCTTCGCGTTGCAGGCGGCCGATCTCGAACGGGCTATAACACCGCGGACAAAAATCGTGATCGTCAATTCGCCGAGTAACCCTGCGGGCGCTGTGATTCCCAACGCGGAGTTCGAAAAGATTCTTGCGGTCTGCCAGAAAAAGGGCGTATGGCTGCTTTCGGATGAGTGCTACTCGCATTTTACGTATGGCGATGCGAAGCCATTCTCGATCGCGAGCGTGCCCGGATCGAAGAACCGGGTGATCATTGCGGGTTCGTGTTCAAAGACGTTCGCGATGACGGGATGGCGGATCGGCTACGTGCTGGCGCCGCAGCCGCTGGTTGCAGCCATCGGCAAGCTGCAAAGCCAATCGACGTCTAACCCTACTTCGATCGCACAATATGCGGCGCTTGAAGCGCTTCGCGGGCCCATGGAGGGCGTCGCTACAATGCTCGCCGAATACGCGCGGCGCCGTGAGTTTATCCTTGTGGGTTTGCGCGCAATTCCTGGCGTCACTTGCACAGCGCCCCAAGGCGCGTTCTACGTGTTCCCGAATATCTCGGCGCACTATCGCGTTGATATGCCGGATGACACCGCCGTCTCGAAAGCCTTGCTTGAGCGAGCGCACGTCGCCGTGGTACCGGGCGAGGCATTCGGCGCCCCGGGCCACATCCGGATGTCTTATGCCACTTCGCTGGACCGAATCGAAGAAGGCCTGCGGCGAATGGAGCGCTTCTTCGGCGAAGGCAAGTGAACGTCTGCCCCGCGCGGCTCGAGCCTATATTTAGCCCGCGCCCGTGGGGCGCATTGTCGCTGGCCCCCTTTTTCCCCGAAATGTCGAATCTTGCCGAGCGCATCGGTGAAACGTGGATGACCGGCAATGACAGCGTCTTCGCCAACGGGCCATTCTCGGGTCAGAGGCTGGGCAAGGCGTGGCCGCGGATGCCGGTAGAATGGACGGGCACTGCCATTTCGCACGAAGGCGCTTTTCCGATCCTCACGAAATTCATCTTCGCGGTAGAAAAGCTTTCAGTACAGGTGCATCCCGACGACGAGTACGCTGCTGCGAATGAGCGAACGGCCGGGGGCGTGGGCAAGACCGAGATGTGGTACGCGGTGCGGTCAGAGCCCGGCGCGTTCGTGATGGCTGGATTGAAGCCGCAGGTGACGCCCGAAAAGCTTCGCCAGGCAGTCCTCGAGGGGACGGCCGAAGATTGCCTCGAACATGTTCCGATGCTTGAGGGAGAGGCGATTTTTATCCCGGCGCGCACGGCTCATACGATTGGGCCGGGACTCGTCCTTTGCGAAATTCAGCAAAATTCGGATCTGACGTATCGAGTGTTCGATTACAACCGGCGCGACGCGCAAGGGCGGACGCGCGAACTGCATATCGACAAAGCGCTGGCCGTGATGAGGTTTGGTGAACAGACGTGCAGGAAGCTGAATCCCGTACGAGTTCAGTGCGGCGGTGCGGAAGAATCATGTTTTGTCAGCTGCGCATACTTCGCAACGGAACGGTGGGAGTTCACCGCACCAATCACCCGCAGGACATCGCGGGAGCGATTTGAACTTCTCATACTACTTGAGGGCAACGGAGAAGTCGCATGGGCAGGCGGCCGTGAGAAATACAATCTCGCCCAAGCATGGATGTTGCCAGCGGCACTGGGCGAATTTCGGCTCGAACCCTCATCGCCAACCACCATCCTTCGGACGTACGTGCCCGACTCGGACACCACCGGTTCGTGACAAATTATGGAAACGAATTCTCCCGCCAGAACGTCAACAACTAGAGTGGAGAAGAGGGGTGTTCATTTGATTTTCGAGGAATGCGTCCTCGGGTGAAAAAGTCACTTCCAGCATGCGCTGTCCTATTGGCGGGCGGGCGAGGCACCCGGTTCTGGCCACGCAGCCGTATGCGCACCCCCAAACAGATTCTGAACATCGTCGGCACAAGGACGATGCTCGGCGAGACCGTGGCGCGGCTCGCCTCACTGATTCCGGTAACAAACATCTGGGCTGTAACGAACACCGAGCAGGCCACGGCCGTTCGTCGCGATCTTAGAAGCGCGCCCGCCTCCCAAATCCTCGCCGAACCGGTGGGACGCAACACCGCGGCCGCAATTGGGCTCGCGGCGGTGCATCTGGCTCATAAGCACGGCGACGCCCTAATGGCCGTGTTGCCATCGGACGCTCACGTGGAAGACGCTCACGGATACCGTAAGCTCGTCCGGGCGGCACTGGGTCAGGCGCGCGAACCGGGCAGCATGGTCGTGCTTGGGATCACACCGACACGACCCGAAACCGGTTACGGATACATCGAGAGCGGCGGGGCGGCTGCCTGGCCAAATGGCACTCCTGCTTACGTCGTGCGCAGGTTCACGGAAAAGCCCGAGATCGACGTCGCGAGAAAGTATGTAGCATCAGGTAAGTATTTCTGGAATGCCGGAATGTTCTTCTGGCGCGCCTCGACGTTCCTCGACAACCTGAAGAGGCATTTGCCGGCCACGCACGAAGCGTTGGGTGAACTCGCAAAGACGATTGGCACCAAGCGATACGCGAGAGTGCTTGCTCACATCTATCCGCAACTCGAAAATATCTCTGTCGATTACGCCGTAATGGAGCGCGCGACACGGGGGCCCGGTGCCCGCCAGGTGTCAATGATCCCCGCGAAAATCGGCTGGAGCGATGTGGGCTCGTGGGCCGCGGTCTATGAACTGCTCTCGGGACGAGCCGGCGGAAACGTCTCCGCGAGTGACGCTTTCACGATGGACGCTGAGCGCAATTATTTCTGGGCTCCCGGCAAGTTCGTGGCAGCCATCGGGGTGCGAGACCTTGTCGTGGTCGAGACGGAAGACGCGATCCTCGTGTGCGACCGGGCGCGGTCGCAAGACGTAGGCAAGATCGTCAAGTGGCTTGAAGTAAGGAAGCGCAAAGACCTGCTTTAGAAACTTGTCCTCTCGCTTGAAGCGAATCGCTTCCCCGCCGCAAACTCATCCCCTATACTTTTCATTGTGACTAAGATCAAGTTTGGCACCGACGGCTGGCGCGGCGTAATCGCCGAAGACTTCACTTACGACAACGTGCGCAAGGTAGCGCTCGCGATTGCGCGCTACGTCGTCCGCGCGCAGGAGCCGCAGAACGGCGTCATCGTCGGCTACGACACGAGGTTTGGCTCCGAAAACTTCGCGCGCGTCGCCGCGGAATCCGTGGCTGCCACGGGAACACCGGTGTGGCTTGCAAACGAGGCGTGCCCCACACCTGCCGTCTCGCTGCTGGTTCGTCAACGAGGGGCCGCCGCGGGAATTCAGATTACCGCCAGCCACAATCCATACTGCTGGAACGGAATGAAGTTGAAGGCCAGCTATGGGAGCTCGGCCTCACCCGCCATTGTCGCGCAAGTGGAAAACGAACTCGCGAAGGTGCTGCGCGACGCCATTCCAGCGCTGCCCCCGCGCCCTGAGCTGATCCATCCGCTCGATGTGCAGACTCCCTATCTTGAATCGCTCGACCGGCTCGTCGATTGGGGCAAGTTGCGCGCCGCAAAGTTTCGTTTTGTGATTGACCCCATGCACGGCGCAGGTCGAGGCCTTCTCACCGAACTGTTCCGCCGTCACGAGATCGAGGCAATAGAAATTCGGGGAACGCGCGATCCACTCTTCGGCGGCGTGAATCCTGAACCGATCGAACCGCACGTGGAAGCGGCTCGCCAGGCCGTGAAGGCGGGCGGCTACGACGCGGCTTTCGTGCTGGACGGAGACGCGGACCGCATCGGAGCGATCGATAGCGACGGTACCTTCGTCACACCGCATCAGATTTTCTCGATTCTTCTGTGGCACCTGGCTGGAACCCGTAACCTCTCCGGTGACATAGCAAAAACATTTTCCACCACAAAGATGATCGACAAGATTGCCGCGAAATTTGGTCGCAAGCTCTGGGAGACTCCCATCGGCTTCAAGTACATTTGCGACCGAATGCTCGAAGGCGACGTCCTGCTCGGCGGAGAAGAGAGTGGGGGCATCGGGACAAAACTCCATCTTCCCGAGCGCGACGCTTCTGTGAACGCGCTGCTCCTGGCGGAAGTGATGGCATGGCATGGAAAGCGGCTCGGCGAACTGGTCGCGCTGCTGCATCGCGAATTCGGCGAGCATCATTACGGCCGCGTAGACCTCACCGTGAAGAACGGCCAAAAGGAAAAGGCAATCGCCCACTTTTTGAGCCCGAAGCTTGATCGTTTCCTCGGGTGGCCCGTGGTCCGGCGCGAAGACCTGGATGGAGTGAAAGTCTATTTGGGAGAA
>Ga0210385_10000418_pt1 | contig 31829 bp, 21 predicted proteins | sample IncBWH26OmetaG_FD_160107 | JGI IMG/M metagenome (GOLD analysis project Ga0210385, IMG submission 160107) | Forest soil microbial communities from Barre Woods Harvard Forest LTER site, Petersham, Massachusetts, United States - Inc-BW-H-26-O ...
CAGCCCCGCTGGTCCCTGCGAACCCGTCGCCCCCGTCGTTCCCTGGGGTCCCGCCGCCCCTGCCGGACCCGTCGCGCCCGCCGGTCCCGTGGGTCCTGCCGGTCCCGCTGGTCCCTCCTGTCCTGCTGGTCCACCCGCAGGACCTGCCGGTCCCGTCGCGCCCTCCGCTGCCATCAGACTCCACGCTGCTGTGTTCCCGTCTGGCGTCGGATTGTTCGGTCCCTCACTCGCCGCAGTCGCTATGTACGTCGATCCGTTGTACGTCACAACGTCGTTCACTGCATACGAAGACGACGCGTTAAATGCGTTGAGAAAAGTGAACCCGTTCCCTTGCGCGCCCTGCGGCCCGGCCGGTCCTGCAGGCCCCGCCGGTCCAATCCCGCCCGCTGGACCCGCGGCACCCGTCGGCCCCGCTGCACCCGCGGGTCCAGCCGCCCCGATGGGCCCCGTTGCTCCTGCGGGGCCTTGCGGTCCCGTCGGCCCGGTCAGCACGATTTCCAGCTCCGGCTCGTGGCTGGTGTCCGTCGCCTCTTTGCTGTCGAAAGAGAAATTTCCCGCCGTCGTGGTCAGAGCCAGCGCGACCCCGTCGTTCGCCTCTGTTCCTTCCACCCACTCCTGCACCAGAGGGGTAATGTCGATCACTACAAACTGGTTCAGGCTGGCTGTCGTCAGCGCGACAGGATGACTCCCCGTCGCCGACGCCCCCAAAGCGGGTTCGGTTTTCTCCGTCACCGTGCTTTCAGCCCAGGGCCCCGTCAGCTGATAAACATCGAAGCTGCCGGCGGTCGTTACCGCATCGACATACAGGCGCAGCGTCGCCTTGCTCACCGTCACACCTGTTGGCAGCGGAGCCAGGCTGAACTGGAGGTAGCTCTTCTCGGTCGTGGACACCAGGAGCGTCGTCTTGCTCCCGTAGTTCGTCCCCGTCGATGACGTCGAAGTATACGCATCCCCAATCGGAGGCGCCGACTGAGCCAGTGTGAAGCCGGAAGCAAACAACAGCGAGCACACCGCGAGGAAAGAGACTTTGCACGACAGACGCTGCATCACGGTACTCCTCTGCACAGCTAATCGCGAAAGGGGAATTCAGATTGCTGGAGATGGCTGGTTTGTGGTGGCCCTGGAGATGTGCGTGCAGAATAGTCGATCGACGTAAGGGAAAAATGTCTCTTCCCCCGAAAATGGGGGAGTCTTTAGTAATCGGCCCGTAATGGCCCGGTATCTATTCAGTACTGGCGCTTGCGGCGAGTACGAACTGAGCGTGAGCCAGAATAAGGCGGTTGATGTCGCATCGGCCTTTGTGACAGTCAAGCACAGTGCCACCGGGAGAGGCTACAAATGGCTATCTGAAACCATGTTCAGTAGTCGGCATGTTAGTCCCAAGAATTCGTTACCGTCGTCCCGATGCCATTCTGGCCTATCATCCGCAATACGGAACGTATGGTCCGCCGCCGTGTCGCAAGCGAAACCTCTCCTCCGGTTTACCGCCCATCCGCCGCAGTCACCGTCAGCCGCGTGATTCCGTAATCACCATTCCTGCCTTCGTTGAACCCAAAACCTGGTTGGCCCGTCGCGAACGTGGTGTCTTTCGCCTGGCCCATCCGCACGCCGTTTTTGTACGCGGTGATTACATTGCCGGCGATCGTCGCCTTCACTACGTCCCCCGTCGTGACCCCATATTGCTTTCCCTGCACGTTCAGCAGATAGGTGAAATCCGCCAGCGGCCCGTTCCACCGGACGATAATCAGATAGGCCCCAGCGTCGTCATGCAGCGAATTTGAAATCTCATAGCCGCTGCAACGATGCGCCGACAACGACGAGCGCAGCCTCAGCGACACTTCCGGCGCCCTGTAAACGCTCAGCTTGTCGACGACAGCCTCAGCCGTCTGATTCGGCCCCCACTCGCCCGTCAGCAACGCCACCGAATCGGCATACTCCTTCGGTCCCGCACGGCCGGTGGCCAGCCCCGGCTTCGTCGACACGTTCCCCCAATCGATTCCCACCATCTTCCCACCAATCCACCGCCCCGCTTCCGAGATCGGATCCTCCCTCAGCGGAAAAGTCGTTGTGTAGCTCTTGACGTAGGGAGCTGCTGCACTCACCACCGCCGCAGGCGGCAAAGTTCCCTGCGACGACTTACCGGAACACCCGCCGATTGCTATCAGCACCGTCAGCTCAGCGGTCACACTCAACAAATAGCTTCCCGTCTTCATCGACTTCCCGAGATTACCACCGAAGACGTGGAGTGCCAGGAGGCTGAGGGTCGGGTCGTGCGCGTGACTCATGGCAATGGCGAAGAATCACCGGTGGAGCATTCTTGGCTTTGCGGAGTTTGCAGCCAGCGCTATGAGTTCCTGTTCGCGCCTGATGGATCGGTAGAACGCTTTGCTGATCCGATGAGGAGGTGCCGTTGCGCACGGTTGCCTCTCAGCGGGTGGTTATTCACCTGCGGCACTCTCGCCATTCGTATACCGGCAATCCAGCCGCCAACGTTCCGGTGGAAGAATGAGTCGTCTTCGCCGCGCCTGGCGGCACGTAGGATTCTGAATGACAAAGGACGTTATCATGCACATGAGGCTGCATCATTGGGTGTGGCTGAACGTGGTGCGCAGCAGGTCGATGAGCCTCCCCGCGCCTCCGGGCACGAGCGAACTCAATAGGGTGAGCAGCGGCAGCGCCAGCGCGTCAATATATTTGGAATAGAAACTCCACTCCAGCTTGTTGGGATCGCTCTGCAGGATGCGAGCCAGGATTGGATCCTTGTCCATCTGGCTGAAAACCACAAACATGATCACGCTGATCACTCCGAAGATCACAGCTCCGGCGATGAACAAGGGCTGTATAGGCTGGAATGGGTAAACAGCGATGCCCAGCGCGATCAGCGAAAACGCCGAGACGATGGAGATGGCCAGGCTGCGCAAACGCGCGATGATCGCCTGGATGAAGCCGACATATACCAGGCACAGGAATCGCTCGTACAGGCAGAGCCACTCGGGAAGCTTTTCCAGTTCGCGTTTCTCATCGCTGAATGGATCGTCGCTCGTGGGACCGGTTGTGGCGCAGGGAGCAGGGGCCGCCAGCAGCATATTCCGATATTCAGATGCGATATCGCTACCGATTCTCCAGAAGTGCCCATAGACTCCCCTGAGATCGCTGCGGTATTCCTTCAACGGGATATTGCGGAGGTCGAACTTCAGGTACTTTTCGCGGACCCGGTTAAAGTCCGCGATCGCTTCCGGCTCGAACTTAGGGGACAGTTTCGCTTGTATCTGGAGAGCGCAGTTGATCTGGGCGGCCAGCACTTTGCGCATTTCCTGCAGGGAACCGTTACTGAATGTCCAGACGCTCTTCCAGTTGAAGTCGCGCAGCGGCAGAAAACTGCGCTTGAACATGGTACGGTTCAACGCGTGCAGTAATTCGTGCAACTGCCTCCAGACCCATGCAAACTGGATCATATCGAGCAACATCAGAAACGAAGCGGCAGCCGCGAGGGCAACCACAAACCCAGTTTCGCTGCTGCTGGACAGGCTGGTGATCGGCCGGAGGCCGGGCCAAAGTTTGAAGATCAGAAGAGCGGCGGTGACGATGACGGCGATCAGGGTCCAGTACCACTTCGACTCTTTGCCATGGGGAAGAGGCCGGCCAGCCTTTGCGATGGAGGCGCCTGCCTTTTCGCCGATGCGTTCGTCGTTGGGAACATCGGGCAGTGGAGGGCGCGATCGCAGGACGCTGATACCGATCAACGCCCCATAATTCCAGACCGCGATCGCCAGAATCGTCAGCATGGTTGTGGGAACCAGAGAGAGGCCGGATTCCCAGTGCATCTCGCGATACTGGCTCAGAATCTGCGAAATTTGCGCGTCGTGGGGCGGCCAAACAACCCAGATCAGGGCGGCGGCGAACAACACAAAGACGGCCGTCGTCGTGATGACAAATACCCGCCTGGCACCGGCAGCCCCGGACTCGTCCGGCACAAAGTTCCCCGCCTTACTTCCCTTTTTCCAGTGGATGCCGATGATCAGCAGGGGTATGGCCAGGCTGCTCACGACCGCTCCAGCCCACCAGTCCCGATGATCTCCCTGAATACTGTGGGGAAACGACACCTGGCGGGCGACTAGGAGAAATGAAAATTCGCTCAGGAGCGCGGGAACCGAAATCAGGAATATCCACTCGGACCACGCATCGGCCGACTGCAGATAGGCAAAGGCCCGGCGCTCGACTGGATTGGCATACAGAACGCCAAAACAATAGAACAGTGGGACGGCCAGGCAAAGCAGGAACATCACTCTCCAGAACCCGGCGGCATCGATCCCTGGATCGCGAATCTCGACCTCTGCCCCTTTTTCTGCGAGGCTGGCTTCACCAAAGTGCTGCGCGAAAGCGAAGGGCATCGACAGACGCCATTGCAGGGGCCGGGAACCCTTCGCTTCATTCGGTTCCGACTCAGGCTCCACTTCGGACTCCGCGATCGGCCATACGGATTCGCCTCCCAGCGCCGCGATGTACACCGGCGGGCGCAGCACATTCCTTTGCCGCTCCCATCCCGGGCGCGCGTATTCATGGGGTAACGACTCGTGGTGGGGGCCCCACAGAAGGTCCCGCACCGCGATGTACTCCCCCTGGCTCGAATCGTTGGGGAAGGTGTGTTCCGTCCTGTGATGCTTGACATTTTTGGAATGCCAACTGTCACCCGGCTCCGTCCAGTCATACAGTCTGGGAAGAAGAGGAAAGCTGCCCACCATCATGTCGCCACGGAACTGCGCGGTCGACCCGCGCATAAACTCGCGCGAAGATCCAAGCATGACGATGCGCACCTCCGCGTTGTTGGCGTGCACGAACTGGGTCAGAAAGTAGCTGTCCTGTTCACTGGTCGCTACCAAGACGACGGCGCGGATGGCATGGACGCGCAGAAAATCCGAGATGCCGAAGAGCACCGATTCCTGTGCTGCGACGGTATCGACCCCTCCATAGGAGCGGATGCTGTCGCCGTGGTCCGCCTCGTCCGGACCAATCTGAAGCGACCGTCTTCCCAGCTCCGATGACGAAGGGATATTGAGCACGCCCTGTTTATCGTATGCGGAGCGAAGAGCAGAAATGTCGCGGGGAAATTCCAGATTCCAGGCATTCGGTTTATTTTTCGTCGGATTGCACTCCTGGCTCTGGCCGCTCTGTTCCGATGAAGAGGATGAAGACGGGGCCTCGCTTTCCGCCGCCGATTCGCCAAACAGCGACTCTCCCTCAGACAGAATTGCAATGTGGTTGTCGTCGATACCGGTAAAACCGAGCGTGTCCAGACCCAGCTGGATCCCGGGTTCGAATGGATAGAATGCGCTGCCGAGATCCATCTGTACGTGGAGCCGCTCCTCGACGAGACTCGCGATGCGGCGGGCGTGAAGGCAACTGGTGAACCCGCTGCTGCGCACCAGAAACCTGGCAGGCGGATCAATTCCATCGGAATGCTCGAATTCGTCCAACAGAGGAACGAAAGAATCAAGCGAACCGCTGAAGGTCGGGCCTGCAATCAGAGCGGTTCTGTCAGGGAAAGAGAACAGCAAATTAGCGGAGGGCGAGGAGGACGGCGGCTGCCGGGTTTGCGACTGCATCTGCTGCGCGTGGATCCATCCAAGCAGTTCCAGCGCATTGCCCGCCTGGGTTGTATCGACTCCGGCGGTAGGTTTTTCGGCAAGCACGAGCACAATCAACCCGTCGGCGTAGGGACGCCCCTCTGTGTCACGGTTCAGTTTGCTTCGGAAGAGCAGGATTCCGGGATAATTATGTTTCAGATCGAGCAGATGCTTCGACCTCAGCTGGTCGCTCAGGTCATCGTAGTCGCGCGGGAAATCCCAGGGGATCCACGAACCGTCGAGCAGATAGCCAGAGTCCTGGACTCCGTCCTGGAGCGCCGCCAGATTGTGATCGAACGCGGCGGCCAGGTGAGTCTCCACAGGATCGGCCAACGTGGCAAACAGAACCCTGAACCCGGAGGTTTCCGGCGGGTTCATGTTCGAGTCGAAGGCATTTTCCTTGCCTAGAAATCCGGCAAGGAACGCCTCGGCTTCTGCCTGCAGATCGCGGGCCACGGCTTCGCTTTGCCCCGGCTTTGTCTGAGAGGATCGCGCTGCACCGGCAGACCCGCTCTGCTGTGCCTGGGGAGCTTCGGGGGAGTGGCTCGTGATCGCAAAGCTCGCCGCCATGAGCGTTGCCAACAGCAAAGACATGCGGTTCATGCGAAGCTCCTCTCATGGGGAGCTGCAACCGCAGGATCGGGGGAGTCGATACATATTCCTGCAAAATATCTCGCGATGCAAAGGCACTTACGACCAGAGCAACCCTACGGCTTAGCGGGGGACGTACGCCAAATAGAAACCCGATTTGCAGATGCAATTCCTTAGTTCACTTAGTTTTTCTGAGAAACGTCGTTACAGCTTATCCACGATACTTTGTTGGAAGGAGTTCCCGGCGATGTCAGCCTGCGACCGGAAAGCCCATGCTAACTTCTAGACGTATCTTTGGAACCCTCGTCCTGGCTCTTCTCACGCGGTTTCACTGTCGATCGAACGACCATGATCTTGTTGAGGATGTCAAACCAGAAAGGCGCGCCCAGCGAAATCGCGATGGCAGTAAGAATCCAGCCCAGTACCAGATTGGGGGCCTGCTTCGTGCTCCAGTCGCCACGGTGCCAGCCGAGTGGAACTCCGACATTGTTTACGTCTGCGAGGGAATCTTTCGCCGCTTCGATTCTTTGCTGCGTCGTTTGCGACGGGTCAACCTGCGGCTCCTTTGCGGATTCGGCGGCGGCAATAATCGAGGCACGCAGCGTTGAATCCTGAGAAAGCTGTTTGACGATGTGAATGGTATCGGCGTTGATGGCAACCGCGATCACCAGGCCAATAGAAAAGAGCATCCACTGTGTCTTGTACTTATACCGGCCAGAAACCCGGTCCATGCCGCTGTTGTACCAATCCTCCACGATCTTTTGCAGCTTGGTCGCATCATTCCCGACCATCGCGATCATCGCCAGAAGCGGCTTACCCACCTTCTCGGTTGCTGGTACGCCCGCGAGATCTTTGGCTTTGTTCTTGAAGGCCTCGGTGAGAACGGGGTTCTGTTGCGCGATTCCGGCCGGAACCCCCGCTGCCGGAGGTGACGTTTGCGTTTCGGAGAAGGGCCCGTCAGCGACCGATTCGAGCAGAGCAAGAGCGAAGTTTTTTGACGGAATATACGAGGGTAGCTTGCCCTTCTTGCTGGGATCGAAATTGCCTTCAAAGAGGCCGAATACCTGGCCGTTGTTGTAAATCTTATTGACCAGCCCGGTCTTCGCTGCGTCGTCGAGCAGGATTGCGACACCCTGCAGGAGCTCCCGTCCTCGCATATTCAGGAAGGAGAAAACAAGCTCGTTGAGGACCGTAGCAAAGACGCTGAGCAGGAGAAACACAAATATCGCGCCAATAGCAATGTCAAGGACCGATGAACCAAACATCTGTGTCACCTCAAAGTGGATTCCAACAAGGCGCCATGACCTACATCGTTTTCAGGTACTCAAGCAAACACCGCTTCTGTTCCGGACTTAACGTCGTACCCCACAGATGTCCTTGGTTGCTGTTGCCTGCCACCTGGGTGTCAAAACGAAAAGCGGTCCGTTCCGCGTCATCCCCGCTGGATATGAAGCCCAGATGTTCCGGATCGAGGACGTTATAACCGCGATAGAACACCCGTGGGCGGTCAGCCGGCGGATTCAGCAGGTCGGCGATTGTGGGCACGGAGCCGTTGTGCAGGTAGGGAGCGCGCAGCCACAGGCCGTCGAGCGGTACGTTCAGGTAGCCCTGCTGCTTGGTGAAGTGGGAAAACTTCCAGTCGTGCCCGCTTGCGTAGTCGTTATAGGCAGTGGCTGCGCCCTGGGTCCACATATCGACGCGATGCCGATCGGTATCGAGCATCGGGTTGGTCAGCGGTTCCACCTGCCCCGTGCGCGCACCGCCGATGGCGTGACACACGGCACATTGTCCGTCAAAAATCAACTTACCTTTCGCTGCCAGCGCGGCGTCGACAGGAAAAGGAAACGGCGGGGGCTTGACTGCGAGCATGTAATCCCGAATCCGTTTCAGGCTCGATTCCGAGTCGGACTTTTTCCAGTCGCGGTCGATCCACGACACCGGCGTCCCGTCGCCAATGGCTGAGCTGAGCAGTACTTCCTGCAGCCGATCGTTGAGGCCGTCCCAGTGGAAGGAGTATCCCTGATGCGCGGCGAGATTCCAGACCGGCATCATGTCGGAGTTGCCGATGCTGCCGTCAATCGGCTGACCCAGCACTCGGTACTTCACCGGGTTGAAGGGGTCGATGCGACCGTTGCCCCATGGAGGCAGGGAGCGCATCCAGCCGTATTGATGGAGCGCCCGCTCCTGCTGGCGCAGCGTGGCGCGCGTAAAGGGGATCAGCACAAAACGATACGTGAGTTTGTCGAGGAGAGAGAGCTGGTAGTTGCGCTCGATCTCAGCCATGAGGGTCGTGCCATTAAAACGGGCATCGTCCGCACACGCAAAAAGGAAGCGCAGGTAGTCATGCGGACTGGTCGTGTTGCTGGGGCCGGCAGGCACAACCACCGGCAACTCGGCTGCGGTCCTGCGATACGTCGTGGAATGGCAGAACGCGCAGTTGATCCCCACTCGATCAATGCCTACGTGCTGTTTGGAAAAGCCAACCGGCAACTCACGGCCTTCCTGGCCGACGATTCCGAGCGAAGCGTATCCGCCCGGCGCCGGCAGCTTGTCGGGGAACACACGCGGCAACACCAGCCAGATCCAGTAGGGGACACCGCTGGTACTTTCGGTTCCGATCGAGCCGTAGAGAAAATGTTCTTCGGCACTGGCGAAGTACGGCGGTGGCGTCTCACGGAAGAACTGTTCGTAACCCACAAGAGCGATGAACACCACCATCAGCGCCGCCACGGCCAATAGCCCGACGCGCACGCGGCGCATACGCACGAATGTCGTCTCCTCGAGCGGATGCCTCTTCCGCTCGCGCACGGCGAGCGCCAGCAGAGATGCTTCGGGCAGCAAAAAGGTCAGGTCGAAAAGGCCGAGCTGAATGTAGTCGCGATTGAAGCCGCAGAAGAAGATCACCCCAGCCAGCCGCGCCACGACCGCCAGCCACGACACCGGGAGATAACGCAACGGGTGCAGCGCAGCCGGCACATAGAAGGCGCTCAGCAAAAGCAGGAGGAGCGCAGCGAAGCTGGGCCACATCAGCGGCCATGCCTGGGGCAGCGCGAACATCGTCATCACCGGACCCGGCATCAGCAGAGTCGGCAGCGCCAGCAGGCAGTTGGCGACAAGGCCGATCCATACCACGCGACTGAACCACACGGCGTATCTGTTCAAGGCGTTGTCCTGTCCGCAAAGGCGGAGTCGGGCTGCTACTGCGTTTTTAGGTACTCGAGCAGATCCTGTTTTTGATCACTCGGAAGAGTGGTGCCGAAAATGTGTCCGCCGTTTCCATTTCCAGGAATCGTCGTGTCGTAAATCGACCCCTCGGCGCGCGCCTCCGCGCTATCGGAAATGAAGCCCACCCTGTACTCGTCGTACACGTCGTAACCCCGCGCGAACGCTTTGGGGCGATCCGAAGGCTGGTTGAGCAGGTCAGCCAGCGTGGGAACCGAGCCGTTATGCAGATAGGGAGCACGCGCCCAGATGCCATCCAGCGGCACATTGGCATAGCCATTCGTCTTGGCGAAGTGCTGGAAGCGATGCACGTTGTCTGGAAAAAGCAGCGCCTGGCTGGTGGCCAGTGTATAAGTGAACGAATTCAGCCGGTAAGGATCGGTTCCCACCGAAGCGATATCTTCGACGGTTCCGGTCCGGCTTCCCGTGAAACTGTGGCACTGGGCGCACTGCGCGTCGAAGATCGCCTTGCCGCGTGCGCTGCGAGCCGCGTCCACGGGAAAGGGAAACTTCGGTGGAGGCAGCGTCAGGATCCAGTCGTGCACTCGTTGGATGCCCCCGTAATCCACCGTCACCGGCGTCACGCCGGCCCCCAGCGCGGCGCTCAGGTTGCGCTCATCGAGGGAGGTGTTGTTCCCATCCCAGTGCAGGTGCATCCCTTCGCGCGGCTGCTGGTTCCATAACGACGGAAAATCGGCGGCGCCGATCAGTTCCGAGCGCGGCAACCGGGTGAGGTCCCAGTTGAACTGGATAGCTTTGTAAGGATTGAAGGTGTCCACACGGCCCCGGCCCCACGCCGGCAGCGTGGGATCATCCAGTAGCGGACTGATCCGATTCCGCAGAGAGAGCGTCTCCAGCTTGGTGCGCTGGATGACGACCAGGGAAAGAAGGAGACGCTGGAACAGGCTGACATGCGTACCTGATTGCTCCGCTTTCGCGATTACGTTGCCCGCGGTGAGCCGGTCGTCAAGCGAGCAGGCCTGAACGAACTGGAACAATCCTTCGAGATTGAGCTGGTGGGCGGGCATGCCCAGAACGATCTGCTCCGGAGCGGTGGGCGAGGTGCGCACCGTACCGGTGTGGCACGCGGCGCAGTTCACACCCACCTGGTCCAGTCCAAGCCGCCTGCGGCGCGAGATGCCGATGGGCAGCTCGTGTCCAGGCTCGAAGATCAGCCCCAGGGAGGCGTAACCGCCGGGTAGTTTCTCAGGACAAATGGCCGGGAGCGTCTTGAAGATAAGATAGGGCGGGAGCACCCCGCCGACCGGCGTGAGTACGCTGCCTCCCGTTTCGCTGCCGATCGATCCATACTTATAGTGCTCGCGGATATCGGTATAAGTGACCGCGTGATCGGCGAGGAAGTAATAGAGCAGATAGAGCCCGATCGCGATCACCGCAAAGATCAGTACGAGCACCACAGTTGTCCGGAAGCGATGCTGCCAGCGATCGACCGGACTCGAATAGATTCGGTCGACCAGGTCGCCTTCCCCGGTTTGAATGATGGCTTCCTCTCTCATGCGCGCGTCTCCTCGCCGGCAGGAGTTGCTGCTGCCACCCCTTCGGGATGGAAGACCTCCATGATTTTGGCGACCATTGCCTCCTGGTCGCCGTTGAAGCGGCGCACGTCATAGCACCCAAGAGGATTGGCAATGGCATTGACCAGGCAGCGATTGCAAAAGCTGCATGGCTTTTCGGGCAGATCGTGCCCTGTGCGCAGGATGTGAGGCAGGTCGCGGTTGGCCACCAGCGGCCGCGCGATCGAAACCGCGTCGGTATAGCCTTCGGCGATCACGCGACGGATGACGCGAGCGTCCTGATAGCCTCCCGTGTTGATCACCGGTACACTGACGTTTTTCTTCACAACCTTGCAGTATTCCGAGCTGACCGCCTCAACAGGATGGTCCTTCTTCGTTCGCTCCCAGAATGCGGAGAAGATGGGCCGCAGGAAGCGGAAGTGGAACATCGTGTAGTTGAAGTAACCGCGAACTCCGCTCGCAATCATGGTTCCGTACCACCAGTTCAGCTCGTCGGGAGGAAATCCGCCGGGCGGCAGCAGAGGATGCGGAAAGATGCTGCCGATCGAGACATGAACGGCATCGACGCCCGCTTCTTCTGCCCACTTTGCGACCTGTACGCCTTCGTCCAGCGTGTTTCCCTTCTTTTCCCACGGATAGAGCGCATTGGCGAAGTCCACCGCATTCAGCTTTGCCTGAAGATGGAAGTCATCGCCCACTTCCTTGCGGATCGCGGCAATGATCTCGAGCAGAAACGCCGCGCGGTTGCGCAGGCTGCCGCCGTACTCGTCCTTTCTGTCGTTGATCGCCGAACTCAGAAACTGGGTGATGAGATATCCGTGGGAGGCGTGCAGTTCCACGCCATCCAATCCTGCCTCGCGCGCGCGGCGGGCGCCGGATGCGAAGCACTGGATGGTCTCGCGAATCTGTTTCAGCGTCATGGCCTCGCACAGCAAGCCGTGAAAGGTATCCATCCTGCTGGTCGAGGAAAGCGCCTTGAACTTGAAGTTTTCCACTCCCGGGTTATCCCGCTGCCTTCCCGAATGGCTGAGCTGGAGAATGTACTTGCAGTCGTGCCGGTGCACGGCCTCGCCCACTGCACGCCAAAACGGGATCTTGTCGTCGCTGTCGATCATGGCGTAATTGGGCATGATGCGCCCGCGCAGATGCACCGGCACGTACGACGAAAGAATGGCGCCCACCCCGCCCTTAGCGAACGACTCCTCCCAGTTGATCCGCGTCTGCGTGCCGGTTCCGTCGTAGTTATCGAATCGTCCGGAGATATTCGAGCGGAAGATGCGGTTCTTCACGCGCAGATTCCTGAACTGCAGCGGCTCGAAGATGACATCGTTCTGCATGGGAAGACCGTCCTCTCTAAAAGGTCTTCATGTACGCGATCAGAGCCTGCTTCTGATCGTCGGACAGGTTGGCGCCAAAGGTGTGGCCATGATCCTCGATCAGATCGGGTGCCTGGCTCAGCTTCAACAGGCCGGGAACCAGTTTTCTGAGCTCGTCATCGTACTGGCCGTTGTTCTGGAGCGCGTGGACCAGCCGCACGAGCAACTCAGGATGGCTGCTCAGATAATTCAGCTCGTTCAAAACCTCCGGCGCCTGAGCCGCCCCGAAGAGGTTGATATTCGCCAGCAACTCGACCGGCGTACCGGCTGGAATCCGGATCTTGATATCGCGAATCTGCAGAATGGAATCCGCGCCCGTCACCTTGACACTCTTCGCCCCCAGCCTTTTTTCCGGCCACAGCAGCTTCTCCGTCGCATCTTCATAGGCCGTCATTCTCCCCTTCACCGAAGGGTCGCCCGTGAAGGTGCCCAGCAGATTGTTCTCGAAGAACGGAGCCGTCGCCCACACGTTGATCAGTGAAGGCGTGCGATAGTAGCCGCCGTGCGTAATTTTGAAGGGCAGCGGGGACCCGGCATCGAAGGGGTTGGGCATCATCATCGTTCCCGGCGAGGGCAGCTGTTTGAAAGTCTGCGAGGAGAAGTTCTGCCAGATATGTCCCTCGATGGGATTCGTGCCCAGCGCCCGGTTTGCGTTCGTGCCGATCGCGAAACGCGGGTCGGTAGAAACCACCGGGTAGCGGTCGTCGTCGGAGAGAAAGTTTTTGTCGAGGAAGTTGGCCGACATCACCAGCTTCACCCACGCCGGCTTGGCCGCGTCGGAATGTTTGTCCAGGCCGTTCGCCACCTCGGGCGGAACCTTGCTCGAGTGGCAGCGCGCGCAGTTCTCCGCAAAGGCCCGTTTGCCCTTGTCCAGGACCGTCGGGTCCGCGGTTAAATACGCCGCGCCGCCAGGAGCATTCCTCAGCGGATACGGCTGCACGGCATCGAGAAAGTCGGCGGCGTTGGTCATCCGCGCGGAGGTCAGTTGCCAGTCCACGCAATCGTTCTGCGCCTTGCTCAGATCGAATGGGTGCTGGGTAGTCGGCACTTCCGGCATCGGCAAAAGAGGCAGCGGCCGCAGGATACCGGTGAAGCTGTCTTCCAGCCCGTAGCGGTAGTCCGGGCAGCTTCCAATATTGATGTAAACACGCAGCGCGGCGTAAGCGGGACCGATGGAGTCCGACCCATCTTTCAGAATGTGCGGCACCTGCTGCGTGGTCCCGTCATTCATGACCTCTGCGTGCTTCGGGCGCGCCGAGAGGATGTACCAGATGGAGTTGATCGCATTCGGATTGTCGATGAAGTCCGTACTGATGCGGCTGGTGTCCGATGTTCCCGGCGGCTGTGTCTCGTAGACCCAGTAGAGGAAAGTGCTCGGCGTCAGCCGGCCCTTGAACATCTCCGACTCGCGCAGGTACTGGTTGCCGAACGCCGGCGCCAGATTGTCCCATGTAGGATTCTCCGGATCGGCCGGCGGATTGTCCGGATTGAAGGCGATATGGCACAGGCCGCACGTCAGGCCCGCCAGATAAGGCGGTTCGATGCGGGAGTCACGGTTGAGATACTTCTGCGCGTTCCATGTTTTGGAATCGAAATCGGGATTGGGAAAGAGGCGAAGGCCCATGATCCCGCTGGAGTATGGATCCTGGCAATTGTCCAGCATCAGCCCGTACGCGTCCGGTTTGGTCGCTTTGGTGCAACCGGGATCGTTGATGACGCCGAGCTTCGCAAAGCGCTGGTCCCGCGGCGTGCTGGTAATGTAGTCCATCATGTTCACGTCGATGGGCAGCTCCAGCAGGTTGCTCAAAGTCCACAGCCTCTTCTCCGCCATGCGCCAGAAACGAGGGTTGCCCCGCGCATTCTCCGGGCTTCCGGTTGTGCGCAGCGGGTCCCCACCCGGCCACAGATACCAGGTACATGCCCCCTGGAGTTCCTGTGGCGTCAGATAGTACCCATAGTGATTGGGCAGCTCCCCGGGGATGCCGTCGCAGGTATTCGTATAGTGCGCGAAACGCGTTTTGGGATCGGGATAGGTCGCCGTCTGCTTTTGATCTCGGAGCGGGCAGCCCGCGCACACAAGACAGACCGCCGCCACTACGCCAGGTGCCAGGAATTGGCTCATCCGATTGCGCTGTTGGTCCATGTTGATAAGGCCCTTTCTCGATGGAGACACAGCTCCGTCGTGACCGCCCGTCAGAAAAATCGCACGACTCCGCGTCAACCGACCGTGGCCACAGTCGCATAATCGGAACCGAGAGCCTGGTCGTTAAACTTCAGGTTGGACGGCCGGTACGTGCTGACATTCTGGCAGCGCATTGCGACGCTGTTCGAGAGCGAGACGTTCGGCGCAATCGTCCTCGGGACCGGGAATCCCCACAGTGGGCTCCACGACTCATTGATCTGATCGAGTGCGTATTTCGAAGCAGCAGGGATGACGTATTTGGCGACGGCCACCGGCGCAAACTGCACGCCGAGCGCCGCTGCCTTGCTCATCATCCAGGCCAGCGTGATGTCGGAGAGCGCCGTACCGGAGTCCTGCGCTGCCGGCGTCGTGCCGCCTCCCACGTCGCTGTGGCATCCGCAAAACCAAACCTGTTCGACCGTCTGTCCCGGACTCGGATTTCCGGTCCACAGCGTCGGAGGAAACTCCACGCGCCGTTCGTCGATGGCTAAAGCCTGAATGGCATTCAGCACATCCGGATGAAGGGTGGTATCGAGAAAGCCATAGAGGATGGGGCTCACTCCACCGATTACGGAGGGAATCCCTAAAGAACCCACTGTGTCCCACACACCCACCATCGTAATTTTGGCGTTGTACAAGTTGTACTTGCTGAGGCTGGCGAGGAGCGCGGCTCGCTGGTCCGCATTGCGATAGGCATTGAAGGCGGTTTCCACCATCGAGTTATCGAAATTTCCGGTCGGGAGGCCGCAGGTCGCGATCATGCCCGCGAGGCTACGCGCTGTGTATGCGCCGCGGCTGAATCCGAACAGAAAAATCTCGTCGTCGGTGTCGTACACCTGAGAGATCTTGGTGTAACCGTCCTTGATCTTCTGGAAGAGACCAAGTCCAAACGCCCCGCCCGCCAGCTTCTCAATCGGCGTTCCGTCGGAGCCGACGCCGTTGTCATAAAACGGCATTTGGTCGGAACTCACCAGCGTTGCATTGAATATCTTGAGGACGTTTGTATTGTTGGATGTGCCGTCCCAGGTGCCATCGGCGCAGAACACAATGCGTTTACCCACGGGGGAACCCTCCTTGCTGTGGTCATTCGGGGGTGGTTAGCTGCTGGATGGTTACCGCAGTGTCGTGGCGCCATCGCTCCTCGGCTTCGGGGCGATCATGGAACCGCGGGCAGCGCTGCAAACTTTCCAGCCAGGCTGCGTTACAACCAACAAGAGAGCGAAGGGATGCGGGAGTATCTTGTACTTCATTCGCCCTTGTCAAGGACTTTCTCGCACTAAATTCCCTTACGGCTGCTGGAACGATCGGATCCAGCAAACCAGGCCCATGCTTCATCGAAGCAACCCTTCGTCAGCATGGTGTAGCCAAGTCGTCAAACATTACATTATTTGCTCAACATTCGACTTCGGAACCTACAAATTAGCGCCATTGAATGGCTGGGGGCGCTGAAGAGGGCTGTGTCGGCGTCGAATTTGCTCCTGCGTTCTTTCGTCGGTAGTATTCGCAACCTTGCCTCTCGCGGGGGCACAGGCTTCTCGAGTTGTTGCATCTGGGTTGTTCTGGTATTCCGCCTCGAGCTTGCATTAGAGGTGTTCGTCGGCCGCTCGTATGTCGTCGGCCAGGGCAAGGTCGCCGAGGCGGGCGCGTTCCTTTCCGCTGAGCTCAAGGATCTTCCAGGTCGGAGGTTATCCCAGCGACCGAAAAAGATGGCCTTCGTAAAAAATAGAGGCTATAGTCTTTTCGATAATAGGAGATTGCAATATGGACGCTCGGAGCGAAGCCGCCCTGGCCACCGTCAATCCGGCCCTTGCTGATAAAGTGCGTGCTGCCGCCGCAACACTCCAGGCCAATGCAACCTACCTGCTCGTCGTGTCAGGTCTTCGGACAGCAACGGAACAGGACGCCCTCTATGCACAAGGACGTACGGCACCCGGTCATATTGTGACAAACGCCAAGGCTGGCCAATCCATGCATAACTATGGCCTCGCTGTGGACGTGGTTCCTTATCTATCAGGTGAGACCGGAGCGCTTAACTGGCAAGCAAGTACAGAGCAATTCGAGGCCATGGTTGCCGCGATGAAGGCGCAAGGACTCATTTGGGGTGGAGATTGGGTAAGCCTCAAGGACTATGATCATTTTCAGATGTCTAACGTTCCCGTCAATCCCAATAGTGCAATGATCGGCGACTACGGTGTTGGTGACGAAGCTGCCCTGCAAACGATCTGGACGAATGCAGCCGATGGCAAATATGCGGCGTGAACCGGGCGCGGAGACTCCTTTGATGATGTGGTAATTCCGCGTGTGCCCTCAGGCGGATGAACGTCCGTACGGTTTATTGAAGCCCTTCATACCGCTCGCGGACGGCACGATGATCTTCAGAAGGGAACGGCACGACGGGTACCTGACGTTCCTGCTTGTTTGGTCGGGAAGGGTTTGCACTAGGCCGACATCAATGAGCTGTTCGCGCTCATAGTTACAACATCCCGTCGCAAATCGCATTCGCCTCTTGCCAAACCTGCCTTCGGCGTTTCAGCCCGGATGCGGTCTCCGCGACCTTGAGCAGCGAGAACGCCAGATTGAGTTCGGACATAGCGAACTCTGCGCTTACTGAGTCCGGTTCTCGGATTGGCTGCTTAAACTGACTCACGGCTGGTTGGTACGACTGTCCTACTTCGTCGCCTTTTTCTTCTTCCATGCAGCCCAGCGTTTCTTCTGCACTGCGACGATTTTCTCACGTGCTTCGGCGCTCATCCTGCGCTTCTTCCAGGCGGGACGTCCACGTTTCGGTCCGGGGGATTTGCTCGTCAGGAGCCCTCATACCTGCTTAAGGACCGCAATCTCTGCGTCAATGGCTGAAACAATCATGTTCATCATGCCCGGTAGTCTAGCGCACAGAATAATTTAGTTGGCAAGAAAATTGGAGAGAACGTTATTCCACTGTCTTGCGCAACTGGTAGTAGTTTGGGATGTGTTCTTCGGAAGTACCGCGCGTGGCATCTACGACCGACGTGCATACCGCAGCGGAATATCCCCGTACGCATCAAACCACATGTCACGGTGAAGTGGCCAAACTCTCGGCGTCGCGCCCAGAAGTCTCAACGAGTGATTCGGCAATTTGTGTTCGCCGCGCTCGAGCTTTGCCGACTTGTTCGCGAAATCAGTGCGTCGTACCAGTGCAAGGCCAGGAAGGGAGACTAAAGAGACGGCAGCCTTGGGGCGTGGGGATACCTGCCTTCGTGTGTCATACATCGATGCACAGACAGGCTTTTCGTCGGCGAAAAACGGATCTACGGGCCATAGAGGACCTGCGACAAGAGCCCGCGAGGGGCGCTTTCATTCGTTTTGGCGCTGAGGCCAGAAGGCAAATGTAAAACATTTTCCTTGCGCACTCCTCGCAGCGGTGCTATATAAGTTCATCTCTCAGCAAACCTCAGGAGTTTGCTGCAGTCACTGCGAGTTCACTTCGCAAGATTCCCCCCAGAGATAACTTCGCTGTGCATTTGCGCTTTCAGCGCGTGCACTTAAGGTGTGCCCTGTTGCCTTCAGAGGCATTGGGACCCACGGGGCGAAGCTTGCCCTTGAGCCGACTTACCTTCGAAATCCCTCAGAAACCCGCCAGGCTTTCAAGATTCTCTTACAGAAATGGAGAAGTCTCGTTCGCTATGACTGTTCTCAAGGTTCGTACGCGCATGATCAGCGTTCGGCTTTCTGACGATGAATATTCTGCCCTTAAGGCGCTGTGCCTCATCAGAGGAGCCCGCAGCGTCTCAGATCTCACCCGAGATGCCGTACGTAGTCTGCTCAACCGCAAAGAGCGAGAGGACCTGCTTTCCGAACGATTGGAGGAATTCTGCCTCCAGATGAAGGGGCTTGACCAGAAGATTGAGCAGCTCGCATTGCGTATCGACCCCTCGAGAGTTGAATTGACGGCCAGGACGCCGATGTCATGAAGACATTTCTTGTTTTGACCTTGTGCGCGTTGCCGGTATCGGCTCAGCAAAGCCAGATCCTGCCTGCGCATGTGGGCACCGGAGCGCAGACGTTTACGGACGTGTTTAACCTTCCGGTAGAGAGGCTTGGCCCCGACGATCTGATTGGGTTGAGCGTCTACGATGAGTCCGAACTAACCCGGACGATTCGCGTGAACTCAGAGGGCAAGCTGCGGTTGCCGATGATCAAGCGGCAAATTCAGGCAGCTGGCCTCTATCCCAGCGAGCTCGAAAAAGAAATCACGAGGGCACTAATCGAGGAACACCTTCTGGTGGATCCCATCGTGACGGTTTCTGTCGTCGAGTACCGCAGCCGTCCCATCACAGTGATCGGCGCTGTGAAGAATCCGCTTATTTTTCAGGCGACGGGCAAAGTGACGCTGCTGGATGCGATCTCGCAAGCCGGAGGTCTGACGCCGGAAGCAGGCTCAGAGATCCTGGTGACCAGCGCGAACACGTCGGCCAACAGCAGCTCGCCGCCACTCATTATTCGCGTTCCTGTGCACGGCCTGGTTGATGGAGTCGATCCAGCGTTGAACATCCCGCTGGCAGGAGGCGAGGAGATTCGGGTTCCGGAAGCGGGCCGGATATTTGTTCTGGGCAGCGTCAAAAAACCCGGAGCATTTCTGATTACGGGTGGTTCGGAGAGCAGCGTGTTGAAAGCGCTCTCTCTTTCCGAAGGTCTGGACAGCTTCTCTTCGCGCACCGCTTACATTTATCGCGTTGAGGGAGGCCACGTCGGCAAAAGCGAGATCGCTGTTCCGCTCAGGAAGATTATGGATCGCAAATCGCCCGATGTTTCCCTGCTCGCAGATGACATCCTTTATATACCGAATGCGACTGGCAAAAAGGCCAGCCTCAAGGCTCTCGAGACCTCTGTCCTCGTGGCCACCGGTCTGGGCGCCGCCTTGATCTACACGACTCGTTAGAACGCTGCTGAGAAACGAAATGCCTGAACAGATCGGTTTGCCCGAGATCCTTCATCCCCGGCCTCCGGGAAATCCGGTTGCCTTTTACGCCATGCCGATTCCGCCACAACAGGAATTTAGGCCTGAGGCGCCGGCTGTTCCCCTGTCGCATTATCTCTGGATCCTGAGACGGCAAGGCTGGAAGATCATTGCATTCGTGGCAACCTGCATTTGCGCCACTCTGATCATCTCGGCGCGACAGAAGCCAGTCTACGAGTCGACGGCTACGGTCGATGTGGATCGCCAGGCTCCATCCGAAATTGTGGGTCAGGACTCGACACGCGCCGCTGCTCCCAATGACGCCGATCAGTTTCTGGCCACGCAGCTCAGGCTCATTCAGTCTGACGCGGTTCTGCGCCCGGTGGCGGAGCGGTACCAGCTGCTGAGCCGAGAAGGCCAGATCAACAATATCAAGCCGGAAAGAGTGCAGCAGATCATCAGGGCGCCGATAAAGCTTAAACAGCTCAAAGTGAGTCGACCACCCAATACCTACTTACTGCTGATTAGTTATCGCTCGCCCGACCCCGCTCTGGCGGCCAACGTGGCTAACTCGATCGCCGCGTCCTATCTCAACCATACCTACGACATCCGCATTCGTTCCTCGGCGAGCCTTTCGATCTTCATGGAAAAGCAGTTGGATGAACTGAAGGCGAAGATGGAACGCTCCAGCATGGCGCTGGCGCAATTTGAGAAGGATCTGGATGTCGTTAATCCGGAGGAGAAGACAAACATCCTTTCGGCCCGCCTTCTCCAGCTGAACACGGAGTACACCGAGGCGCAGGCCGATCGGGTTCGAAAGGAAGCAGCCTGGGATGCGATGAAGTCCGGTGCTGTCGAAGCAGCGCAGATCTCTTCACAGGGCGAGTCTCTGGCCAAGCTGACCCAAACTCTCAACGAAGCTCGCCAGCGCTTCGCTCAGATCAAATCCACCTACGACTACAATCACCCCGAATACCGCAAAGCAGCCTCGGAGCTGGCCGAAATACAACAACAATTCGATGACACCGTAAAGGATATCCGCGGACGAGTCGAGGCGGAATATCATGAAAGCGTCGATCGCGAGCAGATGCTGCAGCAGTCGGTTGCGCAGACGAAAGCCCAGTGGGACCAAATGAACTCGCGGTCTTTCCAGTACCAGCAGTTGAAGCGGGAAGCTGATACCGATAAAGAGCTCTACGATGAGCTAATCCGGAAAATCCGCGAGGCCGACATCAATGCCGGATTTCAGAACAACAACATCCGGATCGCCGATCTCGGCCGCCCCGCCACGCATCCGGTCCTCCCAAACACAAAGCTGAATCTGCTGCTGGCCCTTCTTCTCTCGACTCTTCTCGCCATCGGCACGGCCCTGCTCCACGACTCGCTCGACACCACTCTGCGCGATGCTGCCGAGGCAAGCCGGTTCCTTGGAGCGGACGTAATCGGACTGCTGCCCAGCGACCGTACCTCCGCACAGCTACCCAGGCGTCCCGCCGCTGTCGCCGATCTTATCTCTCTCACGAGCACCAACGGCAGGAATGGCAGCAACGGCCATCACACCAACGGCCATTACCCCTCGATCTCCAGATTCGAAGAGGCGGTCCGCACACTGCGCAATACGATCCTGCTCAGTGATTTTGAGCAGCGTCTGCGCTCCATCGTGCTGACCAGCGCCACGGCCTCCGAGGGCAAAACCACCGTTGCTGCACATCTGGCCATTGCCAACGCCGATCGCGGCAGGCGAACCCTGCTCGTCGATGGCGATCTACGCCGTCCCGCTCTGCATGTGCGCTTCGGGCTGTCTCCAAAAGAAGGCTTGTCGAACGTCCTGACCGGCGAGATTGAGTGGCAGGATGCGGTCATCGCTATCGAGGGCAAGCCGAATCTGGAGCTGCTGCCGTCGGGGCCGAGCTCGCATCGTGCAGCCGACCTCATCGGCCCTCGGCTGGCCGAGCTGCTCGATGAATTTGGCAAGCACTACGACCTGGTGATTCTCGATTCTCCGCCCCTGCTCGGTTTCGCCGAGTGCCTGCAGATGGCCACCGCCGCGGATGGCGTCGTGATCGTCACCCGCGCTGGCGAAACCAAACGCAAAGGTGTTGCTGCCGTCGTCTCCACCCTGGTCCGGCTGCGTGCCAACCTGCTCGGGGTTGTCCTTAACCAGGTCCGGCATAACACTTCGGTCGAAGGCTACTCCTACTACGGCTACTACGGCTATCAGTACCGGGCCGACCGCGAATACGGGAACTAGGCCATCGGTTCTCCGCCTGTACTCCATGACTGCTGCTGCCAATGCGTTCGAGTGCGAAGTTCCGCGTGCCCCGGCGCCGGAAGAGATCCGCGGGCGAAACTGGGATGTTGCGCAGACCGTCGGCACCAACGCGGCGGTCATGGGGATTACCGCCGCAGGTAGCGTTCTCGCGGCGCGGCTGCTGGGTCCCTCGGGTCGCGGACAACTTGCCGCGGTCGTCGCCTGGTCGGCTCTGGCGGTGGCGTTCGGCGATCTCGGCATCTCCCAGGCCTGCGCGTATTACGGCGCCAGGGAGCAAGCGCGTCCCGGTGCTGTGGCCGGCACGTCGCTTGCGCTCGGCATCGGCATCGCCGCGGTTCTGATCCTGTGCATTCTGCCCCTTCGCTCCCGGCTCTTCGGCGGCGCCTTTACCGGCGCAGCTGCGCTCTACCTCGTGACCGTGCCGCTCAGTCTCACCACCACGTACCTCGCCTGCATCCTGCAGGGGATGAACCGGCTGGCCGCCTTCAACACGGTCCGCATCATTCAGAGCTCGTCCTATGCAGTGGCACTCACGCTGGCTACCCTCCGCGGCTGGAGTCAAATCGGTGGGGTGGTGCGAGTTATGGTCGCCTGCCAGGCCGCAGCGGTGCTGGTGTCGCTTGTCGTCGCGTCGCGCTCGCTGCCCATTGGGCAATGGCGCGTGCGCAGGATCACCGCGCGTAATCTGCTCTCGTACGGGAGCCGCTCCTGGGTCGGCAATCTTTTCTGGCTCACGAACGGTCGGCTTGACCAGGCGTTGCTCAGCCTTTTTGCTCCCATGCGCGAACTCGGCCTCTACGCGGTTGCGGTTTCCTATTCGAGCATTCTCTTCGGATTGTCGGGCGCGCTGGCCTCGGTCGTGTTTCCCCGGGTAGCGCTCGCTGCCACTCCCGAGCACGGACGCCGGGAGCTGGCGCGCATCCTTCCGGCTTTCTGCGCAATCATCCTGCCGCCGGGAGCAATCATGGCTCTCATTGCGCCGTGGGCCATGAGCACGGTCTTCGGAGCCGCGTATAGAACCGGCACGCTGCCGGCCCGCATTCTGCTGTTGGGAGGCGTGGTGCTGGGGCTCAACTATGTCATCAGCAACGCGCTGCGCGCTTCAGGGCGCCCCGGCGCTCCCACCCTCGGCGAAGCAGCCGGCGTGATCGTGACCATCTCCGTGCTGCCCTTCGCCCTCAACCGCTGGGGCATCCTTGGAGCCGCGGTTGTCTCTGTTCTCAGTTACAGCGTGACCAGCGTTGTGCTGGGCTTGATCTGGCAGCGAGCTAAGTCGAGCAAGTGACGATTATCCCATCAATATCGATTTGTGTCCCCACCCGGAACCGAGCCAGCCTGCTGCGGGCTACTCTGTCCGCCATGCAGAGACAGACCAGGCCTTACATGGAGTTGATTGTTGGAGACGATGCATCCGAGGACAACACTAAAGACGTCGTCGCGTCATTTCGTGATCCGCGGATTCGATACTTGCGGCATGAGCGGAATGTCGGTATCTATGCCAACTGGAATGCGCTGGTTGAATGTTGCTCCGGCGATTATGTCTGTATCTATCATGATCACGATCATTATTTCGATACGATCCTGGAGGCTTCAGCGAACCTACTGGACAGGCAGCCGCTCATGTCCTTCGTGCATACCGCCCTGACAACTGTGGATTCGGAGGGTCAGGTATGCAGCGTCGATATCAGAGATTTTCCGGAAGCGATGCAGGGCTGGTGTCTGCGGGAGATGCTGGCCAACTCCTTGCACTCGCCGGTTATGGCGGCGACGGCAATGATTCGCCGCACGGCGTTGAGCAAGGCAGGGCCTTTTCAGTTTAAGGAATACGGGCTTGGCTGTGACAAGCATATGTGGTTCCGCCTGGCGGGCGAAGGCTGCACTGTAGGGTACGTGGCTGACGTGCAGGCCCAGATTCGTGAACGGGAAAAGGGAACAGCGACAGCTGCCATTTCATGGGATGCGATCTTCGGCTCCTGGTGCATGTGGAAGGATGAGATCGCAGAGCACTATGCGGACCACCCGGCGGCTCTCGCTCTCGCGACCCGCCGAATGAATAGAGTGCAAGCGCTGCAAACCCTGACATTATCGCTGCGCGCACTCATACTGGAGCCGGACGATATCTGGTCTCGCGAGGAGCAGCGGGTGGTGCCGGCTATGGGCGGCCCGGGTCGGGTTCTCTATCGCATCGCCCGATCATCGCGAGCCGTGCGGGGCTTGCTTCGAGCTTTTATCCTGCCCCTGCATTACTGGAGCATTTCTTACCGAGCTTGGGTTGCAAAAAGGCGTGCGCAAGCTCACCTAAGAGCCCGACCTCTGCCTTTGTCACGAGTCGGTGTATAAGCCGGACAGGCCTGATATGGCGATCAATTCAACAGCGGTATTGGGACAGTCGAGAAACCCCTGGTACGGGTATCTGGCAGGCTTGCCACTTGCAACGACCCCCAGGAATGATCGCAGGCTTGCGTTCCAATGGTTTCACCGCAGATACGTTCTGGCTTTCTGCCTCGGGCCCAGTGTTGTGGTGCTCATCTCATCCTTTTTTCTCCCAATCTTCATTAGCACACTCATTGCGCAGCTTGCGCTCGGTGGATCCGCTCTGTTTTCGCTATGGCTTTTGAGTGACAGGCCCTTTCTCAATCCGATCCAGGCGTTCGTTCTCCTGTTTCACTGGTGGTTTGCGATGGGTCCGGCTGTCTGTGCTCTTTTTTATTGGGCAGCCGGCAATACATTCGTGATGGAGTCATATCTTCCGGATGATCCGACGGCGGTGTTAATCGTGGCCGCGGGGTTGCCGCTCTACGCCGTCCTCGCGCGCTTCACCACGTCGATCTTCGCGCGAATCAGATGGCAGGCAAATTGCCTTTGCCCTTCCGGGTGGTCCTATAAGTTTCGCACCATTCTGATAATGGTTCTTACTGCGGGGGTGGCGGAACTAGTTCTGGCCATCTTCAGCTTCATCGGCATAAGAGCCTACGACAGTACGAATTATCTGGGAGGACAGTCTACGGCTTCGACGCCGCTGGCCGTCGTGGCCTCGATTGTGCCTTTAGTCAACTTTGCACTGCTTGGTCTTTTTATCTATCTCATTCTACCCAACATGAGACAGAAAACATGGCATTTCAAGGCGCTTGCTCTGGGAATCCTCGTTATTTCAATCGGCTCGGCGTTGACTTCCGGTTATAAGGGCTTGATCATTCAGCCTCTCTTTTGGGCGATTGCGAGTTATATAACCTGGCGTCAGCGTATTCCATGGTTAGCGATTGGCGCTGCTGCAGTGGCCTATTTGGTATTCGTTGAGCCATTCGTAGCTACGACGCGGATCGCAGCGCAAAAGGCCGCGATCGTCACGAACGAACAGCGCGAAGAATTCTTCCGGGAAAGCCTCGCAAACTTTTCTCCGGGCAACATGAGTTGGCGATCTCTGAATCTCGAATCGCCATTCCGAGGGGTCTACCCGCACGCGATACGGATCGCGGCGGACAGCGATTGGTTGAGTGGACCGTGGCAGGGTGAGTCCTTAAGGAACGGCATGTCAGCTGTAATCCCCCGAGCACTGGCGCCAAACAAAGCGGATTCCAACATGGCCCACTATTTTGCGCTGGAACTAGGCGAGGCCGATATCTATAGTCCCTTTCACAGCATTGCGATTTCAGTCCCCTTCGAGTGCGTAGGAAACTATGGATGGCTCGCAGGCATATTCTCATTTGGCGTCATTGGCATCGTGTGGGGTGGCTTCATTACTTTCCTCCTTACCCCTGACAGGCTATCAACCCACCCTTTGATGCCCTATTGCCTGACTCTGCTTCTGGCATTCGAGCAAAGTGTCGGACAATTTCTGAATGCCGCAAAGCTCCTGGTTTTCCCCTTTGCTGTCATTGGCGTTGTGTGGGCGATATTCGGAAAGGACCTCTAGGTGTTATGGATCAGACATCCATCGTTCATTTTCAGCGCAAGTCGCTTCCCGGAAACCACAGCCTCGAGCGGGTTTTTGAGGCGGTCCGCGAAGGGATGGCGGGAGAGGATGTCCGTGTGCAGGTCTGCCCCTATCCGAGCCGCGGGTTCGGCGGGCGGATCGCTAACATGCTGGCGGCGGCGCGTGCTCAGGGAAAGATCAATCACATCACCGGCGACGTGCACTATCTGGCATTGCTGTTGCCCCGGGACCGGACGGTGCTTACGATCCACGACTGCCGCAGCATGATTCGTCTCGGTGGTGTGCGGCGGCGCATCTTTCAGTGCCTGTGGCTGAAGATTCCGGTGGCTTGTGCCGGACTGGTGACAGTTGTTTCCGAGCAGACCCGGGGTGAGGTTCTGCGATATACCGGCTGCCCGGAGTCGAAGATTCGCCTGATCCCAGAAGCGGTGAGCGGCGCGCTGCGGCCTTTGCCGCCAGCATTTCGCTGGGAACGGCCCACGATTCTGCAGGTGGGAACGTCCGATAACAAAAATCTGACGCGCGTTGTTGAGGCGCTGGCCGGAATACCGTGCAGGCTGCGAATCGTAGGGCGGATCGCTCCCGAAGCTGAGGTGGCGCTGAGAAAGTCAGGCCTCGACTACAGCTCTTGCGCCGGAGTAAGCGACGAACAGCTGGCGGAGGAATATGCAGCTGCGGACATGGTCGTCTTCTGCTCGACCTATGAAGGGTTCGGGATGCCGATTGTCGAGGCGAACGCGGTTGGCCGGCCGGTGGTGACCAGCGATCGGGAGCCGATGAGGAGCGTTGCCGGCGGGGCTGCATGCCTGGTGGATCCCTGCGATGTGGCTTCCATCCGGGCCGGAGTGCTGAGGGTGATCCACGAGAGCGACTATCGCGCGTCGCTCATTGAGAAGGGGTGGGAGAACGCAAAGCGCTTTCAGCCGGAGGTGATCGCGGCCGCGTATCTGGCTGCGTACCGCGAACTGGTTGAGCAGCCGCTCCTTCGCTCTGTACCCCCGGCGGTTGCAAGGCTGCAGACAGGTGCCACCCAAAATGACGGTCGAACCCATTGAAAGCTGTGCGTCCCCGGATGCCGGGAGCGTTACCAGGATTTCGGTCCACCGCAGGGATGTGCCTGCAGATTCAAGGCATGTAATCCTGATTTTCATCGCGCACTATCTCCCCGGGTTCAGCGCGGGGGGCCCGGTGCGCAGCATCGCGAACCTCGTGAACTCTCTCGGCGATGAGTACGACTTCAGGATTGTCACTTCGGACCGCGATCTCGGTGATCGGCAGCCTTTCTCCGGCGTGACAGCCGATGTATGGACCCGGGTCGGCAATGCAGACGTGTTCTACGCGAGCCCTGGCACTGGCTGGATGCTGCGATGCCGGAGGATCCTGAGCGATGTGCGACCTGACCTGCTGTACATCAATAGCTTCTTCGGCCGCAGTTTTTCGATGGCGGTTCTGTTGGCCTGGTGGTCCCTCCGGAGGCAGACGCGCTGCCCTCTGCTGCTGGCTCCTCGCGGCGAGTTCTCGCAGGCGGCGCTTGGCCTCAAGCGGCGCCGCAAGACTGCCTTCATTCAGCTGGTAAAGCTGCTGGGCTCGCACAGCAAAGCGCTGTGGCATGCCTCCAGCAAGGCTGAAGCCACCGACATTTTGCGGGCGCTCAGCAATCGTGGCGGCGTTGCCGTGGCCGGCCCCATCTCCGCGGCAGCACCTGCGGTCGCCACCGCGCTCGATGTGCCACCGAACTGGAGCGGGGAGACGCGGGAGTTTTCGCCGAAGCCTCCCGGCTCGCTCCGGATCATCTTTCTGGCACGTATTGTGCCCATGAAGAACCTGGCTGACGCACTCGTCGCCGTGCGTTCGCTGCGCGGCAACATCCGTTTTACCGTGTGTGGTCCGCGCGAGGACGATGCCTGCTGGGAGCATTGCCGCCGGGTGGCTGATGGCATGCCTTCGAATATCACGGTGGAACTGGCCGGCGCCGTACCGCACGAACTGGTTCGGCAAACACTGCTGGCGCACGACGTTTTTTTGCTGCCGACTCTGGGGGAAAACTTCGGCCACGGAATCGCGGAGGCGCTCCAGGCAGGCTGCCCGGTTGTCATCAGCGATCGGACGCCATGGCGCCACCTTGAGGAACTGGGTGTGGGCTGGGATCTGCCTCTGGGCGATCTTGCTGCCTTTACGCGAGTGCTGCAGCATTGCGCGGACATGGCTCCCGACGAATTCGATCATTTCCGCAAGCGCGCCGGCGCCTATGGTCTCGCGGTTGGCAGCGATCCCGGCATTCTGAACCAGAATCGACAGATGCTGAATGCCGCCTTGAAGAAGCGACCGGTGGTCGCATACGACAATATGCAGGAGACAGATCGGCTACAGCTGTTTTCTGGGGAAAGCAGATGAGGGCACTTGTTACCGGAGGGGCAGGTTTCATCGGCTCCAATCTGGCGCTCGCGCTGCTTGAACGCGGCGACTCGGTTGTCATCCTCGACGATCTCTCCTCCGGGTGGGCCACGAATCTTCCGGCCAGCACGCGGGCGCAGTTTATTCGCGCGGATGTTTGCGATTCCCGCTATGTGCGCGACGCGATGGAAGGCGTCTCCTGCGTGTTTCATCTTGCTGCTTCAGTCGGCAACAAGCGCTCCATTGATCATCCCGTCAGGGATGCGGAGATCAACGTCCTCGGCACTCTTCAGGTGCTTGAGGCAGCGCGCGCAGCCGGCGTCCGCAAGATTGTGGTTTCCTCCTCAGCCGCAGTTTTCGGCGAGCTGAAGACCCTGCCCATCCGCGAAGATCACCCGGTCGAACCGGATTCGCCATATGGCGCGAGCAAACTCGGCGCGGAGAAGGAGACTTTAGCCTTTGGCAAACTCCATAGTATTGAGACGGTCTGCCTGCGCTACTTCAATGTCTATGGGCCGCGCCAGCGCTTCGATGCTTATGGCAACGTGATCCCGATCTTCGTTTTCCAGGCTCTGCGTGAAGAGCCTCTAACAATTTTCGGGGATGGCGAGCAGACGCGCGACTTCGTTCATGTGGGCGACGTAGTGCAGGCCAATCTGAAAGCGGCGGACACTCCGGGCGTTCGTGGAGCGTTCAACATCGGAAGTGGCACGCGTATCAGCATCAATGGCCTCGTGGACAGGCTGCGCACAACGATGGACGGGTTACTGCCGGTCCGCTACGCTCCGGCACGCCCGGGTGATGTGCGCGACAGCCTGGCCGACATCACGGCAGCTCGCACCGCTTTCGGATTTGAGCCGCGAATCGGACTGACCACTGGTCTTGCCGATTACGTAGCCTGGGCGCGGCGGGAGGACTTTGCCCTTGCCCGTTAAGGTGACCGTGCTCGGGGCCTCGGGCATGCTCGGCCACAAAATGTTTCAGCGATTGCGCAGCATTTTTCCGTCCACTACGGCCATCATGCGCAGGACGAAGACCTCTCCGCCGTTTTGCCACATTGGCTTTTTCCATGGCTCCGATGTCTCGGATGGAGTCGACTGCATGGACACCAACGTGCTGCACCATACGCTCGCTGGCATACAGCCTGACTTTATCGTGAACTGCGTCGGCATTATCAAACAGCGACCGCAGGCCAGCGATGCCGCGGCAAGCATCGCGATCAACGCGCTGCTGCCTCATCAACTGGCAGCGTGGGCTCGTGGGTGGGGTGGCCGTGTCATCCATTTCTCCACGGATTGTGTGTTCTCCGGGGTGCGGGGCAGCTACACGGAAGAAGATCCGTCTGACGCCCAGGACCTATATGGACGTTCCAAGTTCCTTGGTGAGGCGGAGTCGGAGAATGTCCTCGCCCTGCGGACGTCAATGATCGGGCGCGAAATCGAAGAACATCGCTCCCTGCTTGATTGGTTTCTGGCGCAGAAAGGATGCAGCGTGCTCGGCTACCGCCGCGTCATCTATTCGGGCGTAACCACCAACCATCTGGCTGATCTTGTCACGTCTATCATCCGGGATCACCCGGGATTATCTGGTCTGTTCCAGGTCGCAAGTGCCCCAATCTCCAAATACGAACTGCTGTGTCTGCTGCGCGCCGCCTATTCTGCGGATATCGTCATCGAGCCAGATGATCGAGAGGTTTCCGACCGCAGCATGTGCGGCGAAAAACTGCGAAGGGCAATTGGATACGTGGCGCCGTCGTGGCCGGACCTGGTGCAGCAACTGGTAGCTGATCCTACTCCGTACGAAAGGTGGTTGTCTCAATGAACCTTCTCGAAGGCAAGCGTGTTCTCGTTACCGGAGGTACGGGTTCGCTCGGGAAAACGCTGGTGCGGCGGCTGCTGCGCGGCGAAATGGGGCATCCGGCCAAAATTATCGTTTTCTCGCGCGACGAGGCGAAGCAATATTTCATGCGGCTTGACTATGAGAATCGCCGGGCTGCCACTGACGAGATCACATATCACAATTTCGAGCAGCTGCTCGAGTTTCGTATCGGTGATGTTCGGGATTTTGGCAGCGTTGCGGCCGTGCTGCGCAGTGCCGATGTCGTCATACACGCGGCGGCGATGAAGCAGGTTCCCGCCTGCGAATACTTTCCTTCCGAGGCGGTTCGAACCAACATCCTCGGCGCCGAAAATATTGTTCGCGCAATCCAGGAGCACACGCTGCTGGTTGAGACTGTGATTGGGGTCTCTACCGACAAGGCCTGCAAGCCGGTTAACACCATGGGCATGACCAAGGCTCTGCAGGAGCGCATCTTCATTCAGGGCAATCTGCGGTGTCCTGGAACCCGGTTCGTGTGTGTTCGCTATGGCAACGTGCTGGCGTCGCGCGGCTCCGTGATCCCCCTGTTTCATGAGCAGATTCGCAATGGTGGCCCGGTCACGATCACGACTCCGGGGATGACACGTTTTCTCATAAGCCTGGACGACGCCGTTGACACTGTTTTTGCAGCTTTTGCTCATGCCAGACCAGGTGAGATCTTTGTGCCGCGCGCTCCATCGGCCCGCATTGTCGACGTGGCTGAGGCGTTGATCGGAGACAGACCGATCGACACGAACGTGACCGGCATTCGTCCTGGCGAGAAGATTCACGAGGTTATGGTGAGTGATGAGGAGGCTGTCCGCACCATCGAGCGGGGGAAGTGGTATGCCATTCTGCCTATGCTTCCCGAGCTCCGCGCTGATGGCGGCAACAAATCTTCTCTGCTGAAGGAATATAGCTCAGAGGACTGCGTGCTCAGTCCGGAAGGAGCGAGAGAACTCCTGAAGCGCAACCGGCTGCTTCTGGACGATGCCAATCCTATGGCGGCGCCATCGTTTGCGGAAATACACCAGGGGGAGTCGCTGCGATGAGAGTAATGACGATTCTTGGCACACGACCGGAGATTATCCGGCTGAGTGCGGTCATTCGCCTGCTCGATCAGTATGCGGAGCATACGCTGGTGCACACTGGGCAGAATTACGAGGATCGCCTGAGTCGCATTTTCTTCGAGAATCTGGCTGTTCGCACGCCGGATATTTTCATGGGGGTTCGTGCCGCGACATTTTCGGGCCAGATCGGCCAAATCCTGGAGAAGAGTGAAGAGGTGTTCGGCGAAATTCGCCCGGACCGGCTGCTGATCCTTGGCGATACGAACAGCGGTCTATCTGCGATTGTCGCGCGCCGCCTTGGAATTCCGGTCTACCACATGGAGGCTGGCAATCGGTGTTACGACGACCGGGTACCCGAGGAAGTAAATCGGAGAGTCATCGATCACTCCAGCAGCGTCCTGATGCCATACACCAGTCGCAGCCGCGACAATCTGCTTGCGGAGGGCTTCCCGTCGAACCGGATCTTTGTAACGGGTAACCCGATCAGAGAGGTTATAGATCGCTGTTCGAGTTTGATTAGTGCCAGCACGATCCTGAATGATCTGGATCTTGGAGAGAGGCGTTTCTTCCTTGTCACTGTCCATCGTGCTGAGAATGTTGATCGGAAGGACCGGCTGCGTGGCATCGTCGCGGGTCTCGAGTCGCTTTGGCAACGGTACGGCTATCCGGTGGTCCTTCCCGTTCATCCGCGGACCAGGTCGAAATTCGAGGAATTCGGCATTGTGCCCGACGGCTCTGCATTTCGACTGATCGAGCCGCTGGGCTTCACTGATTTCGTTCGTCTGGAGCAATCTGCGGCTTGTTTGCTCTCTGACAGCGGCACCGTACAGGAAGAG
>Ga0210385_10000419_pt1 | contig 31717 bp, 27 predicted proteins | sample IncBWH26OmetaG_FD_160107 | JGI IMG/M metagenome (GOLD analysis project Ga0210385, IMG submission 160107) | Forest soil microbial communities from Barre Woods Harvard Forest LTER site, Petersham, Massachusetts, United States - Inc-BW-H-26-O ...
CACCAGATCGTTGGTCGAATCGCGCAAATCCTTCCCTAGTTCGTTTGCTCCGCCAATCCATTCCAGACCCTTGTAGATCGGCTCGCGGAAGTCTTCGCCGGTGGCTTCGCCGACGGCGAACAGAACCATGGGGGCCATCGCATCCTGGTGCACCGAGAAGACCGGGTACATGCTGGCAACACGCCCGACTCGCGAATCGTAATGCCACCACCACTGGCCAAGAGGACCTTGTGCCTTGCAAATTCCCCGCGCGCATTCCAACGCGCGCTTCAGCGCGTCTTTGGACTGAAAAGCCTGGCTATACCGCGTAAACGCGAGAATGGGGTAGACCTGGTCCGCGAAACTGCCCATCCAGCCACGCATCTTGCCTGAGTTTGACTTCGATTTATCCAAATGCCCAAAAAATGCGCCATGGCCCTGGTTGTTCACCAGCGCTTGATACGTAGCCTCCGCTAAGCTTCGGATATCTGGAATGCCGGATTGCCCGGACATCGCCACATAGGACAGTCCGGTCAGAAACCACGCCATCTCCATCGTGTTGCCATTGCGAAGATCCGAATATTTTTCAAACGCATTTTTTGTATCGAACCTGCTGAACAATGCGGGAAGCTTTTCCGGGGCGCGCACGGCCGTCAACCATGCCAATAATCCGAAATCTCCCGCACTTTCCGGCCATAAACGATTCTCCAAAAGCCGATTCAATAATCCATCGATGGAGAATGGCGACTTTCCTCCGCCCTTTTCCAGTTCGATCAGCCCAAGCAACGTCATGATCGTATAGCGTGGAGACAAGCCTTCCTGGCGTAATCCCTCGGGTGTCTTCGTTCTGCGATAGCAGAAGACTTGTTCCTTCTCGTTGAACATGGGCCCGAGTCCACGGATAGAAAGATCAATGAGTTGCGGGACGCTGACCTTTCGCGTCGCGTTCGGCTGCAATTGCGCAGGAGCCATGTCCTTTACCTTTACGACTTCTTCTTTGGTGAACACTCTGCCTCCCCGATGGTGATGATGGACTGAATAATGCTCTTCAGAGTCTCGGGCCGCGTTAGAGAAACCTGCAAAGACTTTTCGCGGCGCTTCAAATCAACCTTGGTTCCCACATCCTGCACGGATTCGAGCAAAATCAAACGGCCAGACTCAGCGAGATAGCGGTCAACGGCCCCAATCTTGCCGCGAAATATGCTGTACACGGGGACATTGAGCGCGGCAGCTTCACGATTCATGGTGCCGCCGCCGCTGATCACCAGATCCGAAAACCAGATCAGGTTCAAACCGTCCACCGGGTGATCCGGAATGATCATGTGGCCCGAAGCAATCAGTTCGGCCCAATCCTTCCGTAGTTGGGCAGCTTGCCTGCCATTTCTCGGCAAGGTCACAGCTCGAATTTTGGACTTGCCTGCAATCAGCTTTAGCGTCGCCGCGAACAACATCTCGCTCTCGGGATTGTGATAGTGAGCTTCAGTCGCCGGCGGCCGCAAGGTGATCAGCAAATCATCATCGGCGATTTTCAAGTCGCGCAAAAGAGAGGGATCGGCCTTGAAGCGCGGAACGTACACGTCTTCCTTGAGCCCGGGGTACTTGAGCGTGCGTGATCCGTGATGGCTCATCGCCGCGGTGGGAATAATGTCCGGCGTCAAAGTCCATTCCGCCTCGAGAAATCCTGTCTTTGTGCTGTGCTCGTAGTCATGCATCATTACGGAGGGAATTCCAAGCGTTTTGCACACCAACACTTGAGCCCGCGATCCGTGGGAAACCGCGAGATCGGGGCGCTGCCTGGCAATCAATGGAAACAGCTGTCCAGCCCGCACGCAATTGACGAGAACCTTGAGGATTTTGTTCTTCCCGCCATGTCCACCGATCACCTTTACCCGCGAGCGGAGGTGGAAGAAATCCAACAAGTCGCACACCTGATACATGTCGCGCGCGGTCAGGAGCAGCGTGAACCCCTCTTGTTCCAACTCTTCGATGATGGGGATGAAGAAGGGGACGTGAGGCGAGTTGTCGATATCAATCCAGATGGTCTTCTCGCGGACTGCGGCCTTCTTCGGTATCGAGACTGGAGCCTTTTCGCTCTGTTGCAACACCGGTTCCCTTTCCGATTGCACGCACACTGGACTTTCGCTCATATCTTTAACCATTCTCTCGCAAAAACTAGACATTTAAGACAGACGGAATGCTCTTAATTGCGGAAACGCCACCCTGTGTCGGCGAATTGACGTTCATTATGAAAGAGTATATTTCCAAGGTACTTTGGGCGAGATCTTCGAACGGGGAAATTAAGCGAACACATTCCTCAAACCAGGAAACGAGACTTCAGTTCGATGAGCCGCTGCCGAGGTGTTCGCCATGCGCGCGGCTTCGACAGCCGTCCGCATGGCAGGTAAAACAAGAAAGTACAGAAGGGAAGCTAGTAGGCGCCGTCGCCGGATACCACCGCAGCCGGAGTCTTCAACAGAATCTGAATGTCCAGCCACAAGGACCATCCACGGGCATATTGCAGATCAAGCCGCACCATTTCGTCGAAGCTCACACGGCTGCGGCCGCGAACTTGCCATAGACCGGTGATTCCTGGCTTGATCTCGAGGACTCGCCGGCGGTGCCAAACGTCATATTCGCGGTATTCGTAGGCCAGTGGAGGCCGCGGTCCCACGAGAGACATTTCGCCCTTCAACACATTGATGAACTGGGGCAATTCGTCCAAGCTCGCCCGGCGAATGATCTTGCCGATACTTGTGATCCGCGGGTCATCCTTCATTTTGTAAACAGGCTTACCGTCACCCGTCTTTGCCTTGCCGGCGATCATCTGCTTCATGAAAAGTTGGTGAATCTTGGGATCGTTGTTGGCGTACATGGAACGAAACTTCAGGCAACCGAAGGTGGTGCCGAACTGTCCCAAACGTTCTTGCTTGAAGAGCACCGGGCCCTTCGAAGTCAATTTCACGAGCAGCGCGATCAGCAAAAATACGGGAGAAAGAACGATCAAGGCAACGAGACTGCCCATCACATCGATCACTCTCTTCAACAGGAACGAATATTTCTTTGTGGTATGCAACTGCTGAATGTCCGGATACAGCGTCGGATTCGCGGTCAGATCGGAATCGTCGTCGCTAGTCTCATCCGAGAAGATATGGACCGAAACGCGCACCTGGCGCAATTCGGCAGGAGTCAGGTGGACAGTAAGGGTCTTATTCACCTTCGAAATTAAGGTGGCCTTGATCTCGGTGTCATCCTGAGGACCCAATTCCGTGAACATCACTCCCAGCGTGCGGTCCTGCTTATACCAGCCAGCAACATCCGTCTCTCGCCGAGCTTGATTCGCGGACTTTACCAAACCCTTCAGGATTTCCTGATGCTGGCCATTGACCCCTTCATCGACGGCTTCGAGCAGCAACAAAAGAAACCGTCGATTCGAACGCTCGGCGCGCTTCCGTTCGAGGCAAAGAATGCCCAAAAAGAGGTCTTCGGGAAGGATACCTAACATCAAATCGGAAGCTTTTAAAGCGGGGCGTCGCTTTACAATTCTGGGGCTCGCTTGCAGAGGCAAAGGCATACCCTTGTGCAAGCGCGCATTACTGGTGTTTGTTGCCATTTTTCTTTCTGCCGCTCCCTTATCGCGGTTACGTCTACAGCCCTGGAATAAAGAACTTAAGGAATCCTTGGTTCCACCCCTAAGTCGTTTCCCTAGTGCGGGAAACCCGTCATTGATAGGGTAGGTGCAATTCGTGGACCAATCCCTCGTCAACAAACAGCCCGGGCATCCCACAAAACAACGCTGTAACTCGTTATTACTAATGACCTTATTGCTGGTCGGTGTGGTCCGGTGCAAATCCTGGTCGATGCTTAGAGCGGCTTGCGGAAGACATGGGAAAACATATGCTCTTGTCGTGCAAACCTATTCCTGACCGCCAAAGTTGACCTAAGGCCTTTCACCTAAGTCTTTTCCGCGAATTCCTACAGGAACTTCCCAAAGATTGGCCCGGTTAATTTATCCCTTATCCGCGTCTGGAAGGCTCAATGGAAGGCAATTTTCAGCCGAAGTGTCTGTAAAGCAGGCTGCCCAAAGCCGGCAAGACTGCATTCGGCGTGTGCTCGAAAACATACTTGGCGGTGCGCATCTTCCAATTGGGCGCCGCCGCTTCAAAGCTATGGAAACCGTCCCCGGCGTCGGAGTAACGGGAGTAGGACAACGAGGACTCCGTAGCACCCCAACGCTTCTTGAACGTCGCCAGCCCCGATTGATGGGCGTCAGTTCTACCTAGATCGAAGGTCCGTAGCCCCCAACGCTTGGCGTCCTGGATCGAATTCCAATACAACAAATGCATGCCGCCCATTTTGTTGTAACGGACGTCCGAGCCACCATATTTGTAAATCAAGGTGTCTTTGTGGCGGATGGTCATCATCGCAGCAACCGGCTCTGAGGCATTGAACGCCACTCGAATTTGCAGGGCTTCACCGAAATTTTCCACCAGAGAACGGAACCACTTCTTTGGCTGGGGCGGCACACCGTGCCGGCGCCGTGTCTGCACCATGATTCGATAAAAAGCATCCAGCAACGGCTCTGCGCTGCCGATGGCATATTTCAAGCCATCGCGCTCCGCTCTGCGGATTTTTCGTTGCACCGAATCCCGGTGCAAATTCTGGTATAGGGCTTCGATGTCAGGCTCAAGATCGATGTGATGATGGAGATAGACTGCCGATGTTTGCCATTTGGGTCTGGCGATTCCCGTTGGGGTCAACGGACGTACCTCGAAATATCGCCATCCGTTTTTCGAAACTTGCTCTTCGACTGACTTAAATAACCGGCAGAGATCCTCGCTGCTCTCTGCTAATGGCTGACAATAATCCGAAAAAGGCAGCGAGACCAAGCGGGGCCCTGTCAGTTGACTCTCGACTTCGCATAAAACCAGGCCATTTTGCAATTTTTCCTCAGGGCCCGCCGTCGTATAGACCACTGGCTTGTATCCGTAGGTCTGCCGCAGCGCTTTCAGCCATTGCGAACTATGGAATAAAGATGCATCCGAACTTCTCATCAGGAATTCGTTCCAACGCGAATCCTCAATCGGCGACAACTGGTGAACGGAGCGCACCGAGATTTCTACCGCGGACACGGACCGGCCGTATTCGACGGTGGCGCCGGATGAGCGCGACGTCTCTCCCTGGCTCTTGCTGTTAGGCGATGGAATCAATGTTTGCATGTTCTGAAGGCAATTACTTCCCTAGGATTCGCAGGCAGCAAGTTGATCCAGACTGTGATGCTGTTTTCTTGCCGCGACGTGATCCGCGCTCATTTCGACCGCTCCCGAATCCAACTCGACGGCGACAGATCTTTGCAGCAGCGTCACGGAAAGCACCAGCCGCCGATTCCCTTTCACTAAGATCAGAATTCCTTCCAGGCCTCGAAGAGCGCCCGATCGAATTCGCACTCGATCACCGATCGCGAGATAGGGCCAAGGTTGCGTGGAAAGGCCGGATTCAACTATCCGCTGGATTGCTTGGATCTCTTCTTCTGCAATCGCTACAGGAGTCCGGTTGCATCCCACGGCCTGAATGACGCCAGGCGTTTTTAATACGGGCAAGCGGACCAGAGGATCGAAACGGCAAAACAAATAACCTGGAAAGAGCGCAAGTTCCATTTGCTTCTTACGATCAGACCATTGGCGAATCGTTTTGTATTTAGGGAGAAAACACTCATACCCTTGTCCCAACAAGTGATCGGAAATCCAACCCTCTTTGCCAGAATGCACCTGCAAAGCAAACCAGGGAAGCTGACTGGGATAGATTGAGAGGTTGGAACAGGCCGTATTCACGATTGAGTCTCCGCTCGGACAAGCTACCGCCATTAAAGTCACATTCAAGTTCTGCACTTCTATCTAAGATCAATGGCAATTCCCCTGCCATAGCCGAAGTGACCGCTCGCAGATCGCGAATTAGAAGACAATCTAACCGCATTCTATTGAGTCAATTACAGGAGCATGAGGAGGGTGGCCCGCAGGGACATCCTCATCTAACCACCAACCGCACACGAGAGAGAAGCACCCTACTCAATTGTTCCAAAGTCTTTCCACTTTCCGCCCTCTGTAAGGGCAATCCTGTATACGTTAAAGTTTTTACTATTAATGAGTTACAGGCGTTCGCGTAACTTCATTTCTAGAGCGAGACACAAGGCGAGTCTAACTCTCCTTTTGAGACACCTATCAAACGCGGTCGCTTTCCTTGCCACTATTGATAACAATGAACTTACCCAACGACCAGCCCGCCCCAAACGTGTTGTCGGGCATGATGTTCTCATTTGAGCTGCGGCCCATGAACTGCACTGCTACCCAGCGTTGCTACCTCTGTGTCTATTTTGCGCTTTCGCGTAGGTCCCGGTCACCCAGGGCGCGGCCTTGGGGTCGGTTGACTGTGCTAGTCTGGGGCCGAACCAGATCGATCATTCGAGATAATGCGATTGTTCTAAGGAGAGAGATTCTATGAAAGGTGTGGTCTTGGCGGGAGGGAAGGGATCCCGGCTGTATCCGCTCACGCGAGTCACCAATAAGCATTTACTTCCCGTGTTTGACCGCCCCATGGTTTTTTATCCAATCCAGACATTAGTGGATGCGGGCATTCGCGACATCATCATCGTCACCGGCGGCCAGAATTCCGGTGACTTTCTCCGGCTTCTTTCGAACGGCAAGGATTTTGAGTTGCGCCGCATTCATTACACCTACCAGGAAGGCGAAGGAGGGATTGCCGATGCTCTGCGCCTTGCCGAGCCGTTCGTGGAAGGCGAGAAGATTTGCGTCGTTCTCGGGGACAACATCATAGAAAACAACATCGCCTCTTCCAAGGATGCTTTCGAGAAGCAGGAGAAAGGCGCGCATATCATCCTGAAAGAGGTCACCGATCCGGAGCGGTTTGGCTGCCCGGAATTTTCGAACGAGAAGATATTGGGCATCGAAGAAAAACCCAAAGCACCGAAATCGAATTATGCGGTGACCGGGATCTACTTCTACGATGCCAGCGTTTTCGAGAAAATCGGCCGCACCAAACCGAGTTGGCGGAACGAGCTGGAAATCACGGACGTTAACAATATGTATTTGAAAGAAGGAACCCTGACCCATAGCATCCTGGATGGGTGGTGGACGGACGCCGGCACATTCGACTCTTTGCTGCACGCCACAAATCTCGTTGCCAAAACCGGTGCCAACAAGATGCCGGGGCGAGGAATACCGCCGCACCGGGGAAAGCACTCGGAATAGGTTTTTTCAGCGAGCGATTCTCAAAGCATCCGAAGGGAGTAATACTTTGAAAGTTTTGGTTACAGGCGGCGCAGGCTTCATTGGTTCCAACTTCATCCGGCACCTATTGGGCTCGGATCGCGGCGTCGAAATCATCAATTTCGATAAGCTGACCTACGCGGGAAATCCGGAGAGTCTTGCGGACATCGCCTCGAACCCCCGCTACTCCTTTGTTCGAGGGGACATTTGCGACGCGACGGCCGTAGCTGACGTTTTTGGCAAGGGGCTCGATGCCGTCGTTAATTTCGCCGCTGAAACGCACGTGGACCGCAGCATTGAGGACGCTTCGCCATTTCTTCTGACCAATATCCTTGGAACGCAGTGCCTGTTGGAGGCGGCGCGAAAATTTCATTTGCCGCGTTTCATCCACATCAGCACGGACGAAGTTTATGGAAGCGCTCCGGCGGGGGCGAGTTTCACGGAAGAAACTCATCTGGACCCGCGCAGCCCCTATGCCGCCAGCAAGGCCTCGGCGGATCATTTTGTCTCCGCCTATGCCAACACGTTTGGTATTTCCGCCGTCGTGCTGCGCTGCACGAATAACTACGGTCCGTTCCAGTTCCCTGAAAAATTGATTCCCTTAATGATCGCGAATGCCCGCGAAGACAAGCCGCTTCCCATCTATGGGGACGGGATGCAAGAACGCGATTGGCTTTTCGTCGAAGATTATTGCCGCGCGATCGCCGTAACCCTCGAGCAGGGAAAAACCGGGTCCATTTACAACGTCTCTGCCGGCTCACCTCAGCCGAACATGAAGATCGTGCGGACCATCCTTGCCCATCTCGGTAAACCAGAATCTCTGATCAAGTATGTTCAGGATCGCCCCGGTCATGATCGCCGTTATGCGTTAGACAGTTCCAAAATCCAGAAGGAGCTGGGATGGAAGCCGCAAGTTTCCTTCGACGAGGGCATCCGTCGCACCATCGACTGGTACATCCAGAACACGGACTGGCTGGAACATGCGCGCTCTGGCGAATATCTGAAATACTACGAGCGGCATTATGTGCGCCGCGCGGAAACATTCAAGGATTGAGAGAGTAGACTCGAGGTTTTGTGGATGCGGTCATCCGCCGACTACCAGAACCACACTGACACCGGAGTGAGTTCTTGAGTTCTGCATTTAACCCAGTCCGCCATCCATGGTCAGTGTTCGCAGGCTGGATTCTGATTTGCTCCCTTATATTCTGGAAGCCGTTATACGCGTTGGTGCGATACGCTCTGACCGACGAAAACGCTTCGCATATTTTGATCATTCCCTTCCTTGTTGCGTGGTTGCTCTTTCTCGACCGCGAAAGAATGGCCCACACTTCGCTTGATCTCAAAAGTGCCTCCATGGTCGCGATTCCGGCCGTGACACTTGCCGCGGTCGTGGCGTTCGGTCTCGTTGGGCAGGGTATGGCGTTGCGCGGCTGGATTCTGTCGTTCGTGCTGCTTGTGATTTCCGGATTCATCGCGATTTTCGGGATTCGTTGTTTCCAGTCGGACTGGTTTCCCTTCGCGATGCTCGGTTTCCTGATTCCGTTGCCGGACCCGGTATTAAATCGTTTGATCTACGTGCTGCAAGCTGGGTCGGCAGATGTTGCGGAAAAGATTTTTGACTGGACCGGAGTGCCAGCCCTGCGGGACGGGTTCATTTTTCACTTGCCCCGTCTGAGCATTGAAGTCGCCCAGGAGTGCAGCGGCATCCGTTCCAGCATTGCGCTGCTCATTCTGGCTTTGCTGGTGGCCTATTTCTCATTTTCGAAATTCTGGAAGAAGGCGGTATTTTTGATTGCCGGCCTGCTGATGATGATCGTCAAGAACGGCGTAAGAATCGCAACACTGACAATCCTTGCGAGTTACGTTAATCCTGATTTTCTATTTGGAAGATTGCACCGGGAAGGCGGGGTCGTCTTTTTCCTGATCGGGCTGGCTTTGCTTCTGCCGGTTTACTGGTTTCTGAGGCGAGGCGAAGCAAACGTGTCGGTTGCGGCTTCAAAAGTTGCGCCCTCAACTTCGTAAAAGGCTTAAGCCTGGACCTTATTTAGGCTCTGCGTCGGCGTTGTATCCGTAATAGTAATCGCCGTAGGTCTCGTTCCTATCGACGCGGTTTAACACTACTCCCAGCAGACTTTCCGGGCGAAATTCTCCGGCAGCTCGTTGCGCAACTTCAAAATCCGTACTGCCGGCGCGCACCACGAAGAGCACACCGTCGCACGAATCGGCGAGGATACTCGCATCATGGACGGCAATCGCCGGCGGCGAATCAATAATGATCCAATCGAATATGGGGGTCAGCTTGTCTAAAAGGACTTTCATCTTTTCGGTGAGCAAGAGCTCGCTCGGATTCGAAGCTATGCTGCCGCCCGGGATGAAGCAAAGATTGCCCTTTGGCCCAATCTGAATGATTTGCGTCTCGTCCGCGTCGCCGCCCAGGTAATCTGCCAGGCCTGGGGTTCCCGCAGCTCCCATGGCCAGATGCAAACGGGAAGCGCGCAGATCCGCGTCGATCAAAAGAACCTTCTTGTTCTCTTGCCGTGCGATCGATTGCGCCAGATTCGAAGAAATAAACGTCTTTCCTTCCTCCGGCACACTGCTTGTCAGCAGGATGCGTTTCAGCGGACGAACCGCAGCAATTTGGTAAAGCCGGGAGCGCAGGGTCCGGAACTTCTCAGCTCCATGGCGAAAAATCGTCTCATCCGCGAACACGCTAAACCGGGGATCAATCTTCCATTCGCAGTGCTTGCATTTCTCCGCTAACTTTTCCCAGTTGCTGTGCTCCGGCTCCGCCAGGTCAACCATGGCCTTTCGCACTTCTCTGGGCAATCGAACGTCAAGAGCGTCTTCAACAAGCGTATCTCCGGCAATCTCCACTTGCTCGATCACAGGTTTACCTTCGAACCGCGCAGCGCGCTCCGACGCCGCTTTTTTCAACGCCTCGTGTATACGGCTCATCAGTTCCTTTCCTTCACCGGCTCGACGGTGCAGCCCCTTCGCATTGAAAAAGCCTGCTTCGAGCCCTTATCGTAACGCATGCGCGCGTTTTTCAGTCAGCGAAACATCGAAACCCGGGACCATGGTCAATACCGGCAACTTCAGGCAGGCTTCCACATCGCGTTCCGAATACATCGCTTTATCGCCAATTGCCAGCAGATAAATAATGGCCAGAGAAAGTGCGAAGCCCAGGCCGAACCCTCCACCGACAAAGATGCTTTTCTTCGGGAAGGAGGGCTTCACCGGCAAACTCGGCGCGTCCAGGATCCGGAAGTTTTCACCTTGCTGCTCATGCTCAAGGTCTCCGGCCATGGTGGACTTTTGTTGACGCTTCAGCAGGTCGTTGTAGTTATCCAGCGCGGTTTGATAATTTCTGGTCAATTCTTTCAGTTGCTGCTCAACCATCGGGCTGGCTTGCACGTGGTACTGGAGCGCGTTGATCTGCTGCTGGATCTGTACCTGGTGCTTGCTCAAGTCCGAAATACTGAGGTCGTCCTGTTTAATTTTTGCGCGCAGTTGTTGCATCTGCGGCGGATCGTGCAGCGTCGCGTTGGCAGGTCCCTTAGTCTCGGGAGCAGCCGCCATGCGCCTCTTGACCTCTTCGATTTGAGTCTTCGTTTTGACAACGTCCGGGTGCTCAGGTGTGTATTTCGCAAGCAGTGAGGTCAATTGATCTTGCAGGGATTCGAGCTGCTGCTGCAGGGTGTCCGTGTTTTGCACGCCGCTGGCCTGCGCCTTCAGAGTAACTTCTTGCTGCGCCAAGAGAGACTCGTTGAAGGTTTTGTCCTGTTGCGCGCGGCTCAAAGCCTGGGTGGTCGCCTCTAACTGGGAATTCATCCCCGTGAGGAGGCTCAGATTGCTCTGCTGTTCTTCCGGCAAGGATCCCAGATATTGCCTCTTGAATTGCGCCAGCTTGGCATCCTGTTGATCCAGATTGTTCTTGGCATCCGACAACTGCTGGGTCAGGAAATCGGTGGTGTTCTTGACTTCGGTCATCCGGCTATTCGTGTTCTGCTCGATAAACATCGAGGTGATTTCCGTGCAGATTTGCTGCGCCAGCTGCGGGTCATTCATCGTGACGCTGATATGAAATCCGGGTGGCTGCCTGCTGATCGATCCGGGCATCGGTTGAATCAGCTGCACATCTATATTCTTCTTCAGGCGCTCGACCAGGTCTTCCATATGTTCCGTATTGCGCTCGGCGGGATAGAGGTTGAATTTGGTGATGATGGACTGCAGCCGTGAGCGGCTCAAGATCTGTTCTTGCATGGAGGATAGGTGCCGGTACAAATCCTCAGTCACAACAGTGGGGATCACGTCTGGGGAGACAGTCGGTGGTTCCACAAGAACCATAGTCGCTGACGTGTACTTCTTCGGCAGAACCACGGTGGCGATAAATCCCAGTGCAGCGGTCAACAGCATCGCGGTGGGAATGATCCACCAATACCGGCGGGTCATCCTCTTCACATCGGCGGTGGTTATATTGCCGTTTCGTACCATGTGATTCGCTTCCCTTCGTCACCGGCGGACTCACTTGGAGCCAGGACCCGGAATATCCCACTTCCACAAGTAGCAAGGGTCGTACCAGTCTGTGCTAACAGCCTAAAGTCAGGCAGTCTTCCGTATTTAACTGATTCAAATTGGCTTAGCAACTCAACCTCGCGTTAAATTAACCCGCTACGCCATCGTTTGATAGCTCTCGATAACCGCATGGTGGAAGTAATCTATCCTCTTTGTCCCGAAAATATCCACTTTCTCTTGTTTGTTCGCCCGACACTCGAAATCCCCTGTTCGCAACGGACTTGCTACGAGGCACCCATCTCCGTAAGATCTTGTTATCCCTATAGTTACATACAATCTGACGATGCCATTTAGCCAAGGCCCTTAAGGTGCATAATTGCATTTTGGTCTCGGCTACGCGCTTAAGCGCCACTTCACATCAAAGGGGTCATGTTGGTGCGATCCAAGCATGTTTCTGCGGCTTTTTCGATACTCCTTTGCTGCTTCATCGGAAGTGGCTGCACAACCGATCCGCGCGTCAAAGAGCAGAAATTCATGGACCAAGCGAATCGGGATTTTCAGCGCGGCAAGTATCCCGAAGCGATGATCTCGTACGGTCGCGCCATCCAAATCGCTCCAAGTTCCGTCGAGGCTCATTACAAGCTGGCCCAGACGTTTATGAAGATGGGCAGTTGGGTCTCAGCCTATCAGGAGCTTTCCAAGACAGTCGAACTGGACCCGAAGAATTGGCCCGCCCAGCTTGATCTCGCGCGAATCCAGCTTGCAGGAGGCAGGGCTAACGAAGCACGCGACCGCGCCCAACTCATTCTCCGGGACGATCCGAAGAATGCGGACGCGCAGATGATTCTCTCCGATGCGGACGTGACCCTCGGCAATCTTAAGGGCGCGCGCCAGGAAGCGGAAGCCGCCATTGCCATGGCGCCAAATCGCTCGGGCTTGTATCTCAATCTCGGGCACGTCCAGGTTCGCCAGCAGGATTTACCGGGCGCAGAGGAGAGCTTCAAGAAAGCACAATCGCTCGATCCGCAAGGAGTCCTTCCGCGGCTCACGCTCGGCAGGTTTTATCAGCAGAACAAGCGCTGGCAAGATGCCGAGAGCGAATTTGTAACCGCGATCCAAGTCGCTCCGAAAGATGTGGCCGCGCGCGGAGCGCTTGCGGCTTTCTACTTCAGCCAGGTACAGGAAGCTCAGGGGGAGAAAGTCCTCACGGACGCCCAGGAGCAGCTCAAGGATGATCCCAACGCCTACAAGCTCTTGGGGGAATCGTTTCTTGCTCGAGGACAATACGCCAAAGCGCTTACGGAATTTTCTGCCCTGCAGGCCAAACATCCCGAAGATATTTCCGTTCGTAAAACCTACATCCAGCTGCTCATCCTGAGTAACCGAATCGACGAAGCCGATAAGCTAGAGCAAGAAGTATTGAAGAAATATCCTCAGGACACGGAAGCCTTGGTGCTGAAAGGTCAGATTCAGATTCGCCGGAATCAAGCCGGCCAGGCCACAAATACCCTGCAGCAGGCAGTAAAGAACGCGCCCGATGACGCGCTTGGCCATTATTATCTCGGCGTCGCGTATAAACAGACCGGCAATCCGCAGCAGGCGGAAGGCGAGTGGCGACAAGCTGTTGCGTTGCGACCCAACCTGGCTGAGGCGTGGATCGCTTTGGGCACAAGCGCCGCCGCCCGCTCTGACTGGCGCGGCCTGCAAGAGATCAGCGAACAACTTCAGAAGAATGCTCCAAATTCGTTCGACGCGTTCCTCTTCCATGCAACCGCGCGACTCAACCAGGGCGACCCTGCCGCCGCAGAGGCGGACTTGAATCATCTCCTCCAACTGGCCCCGGATCATCCGCTTCCCTATATCAAGATGGGAGAACTTCGGTTGGCTGAGAAGCGCTATGACGACGCCGAGAATTATTTTCATCAGGCACTCAGCCGTGATCCGAATGCGATTGACGCTGTGAAAGGGATCGTGGGGATCGATCTCGTCAGGAACAGGCCGGCTGACGCGTTGCAATTCCTGAAGCAGCAGATTGATCGCAACCCGAGTTCGGCGGCGCTTTATTTGGTTCAAGCGCAAATCCAGCTGGAACAGAAGCAATTGCAACCCGCGCAGGTTTCTCTCTCAAAGGCGGCCGAGCTAGATCATAACAATGTCGGTGCCTTAGTCCTGCTGGCCCAAACACAATATTCGCTGGGTAAGACGGACTCGGCTATTTCCGACTACCAGAAAGCCATCGCGCTGTCTCCGCAGGACCCCCGTTTGTACGTGGGCTTGGGCACTGTTTACGAGAAAAATGGCGACTGGCAACGCGCTAAGGAAAGCTATCAGAAGGCTTTGTCCATTCGACCGGAAGATCCTATGGCTTCCAACAGTCTTGCGTACCTTTTGCTGGAGCATAATGGCGACGCCACTGTTGCCCTTGGCCTTGCTCAAACGGCGCGCAAAGGGTTGCCGAAACTTCCCAATGCCGCGGATACTTTGGGCTGGGCTTACTATCATAACCATGCCTATTCCGTGGCTGCTCCGCTGTTCGAAGACGCGGTAAAAGCTATGCCAAACAACCAAACTTATCGCTACCATTTAGGATTGACCTACCAAAAACTTCAGGACCCAGCGCGCGCGAAAATCGAATTGGAAAAGGCTATCAGCATCGATCCTAAATCGGATGTTGCCGCGCAAGCCCGCCAGGCGATGAACCAGAATTCCGCGAGCTAGCCGAAACAGTGCGCCAAATTATTTTCAGTATACTCAAGGACACAAAATGCGCATTCTTCTGATGGGTGCAAGGGGCATGCTCGGCACGGACATGGTTCAAGACTGGACTTCCGACGAGCTCATTGCCGCAGATTCCAGGGATGCAGACGTTCGAAATCTCGAACAAGTCCGTAAGTTAGTCTCCAAGGTGCGCCCGGAATGGATTCTGCTCACTGCGGCATACACGGACGTCGACGGTAGCGAAAAAAACTCCGAGCTTGCGTTTGCCATAAACGCGAGTGGCACGGAAAATGTCGCGCGAGTTGCGTCGGAGTTTGGCGCTCGACTGTTTTACGTCAGCACAGATTACGTTTTTGACGGCACTGCTTCTCTCCCATACGAATCCAGCGATCCGCTCAATCCTCTAAACGTCTATGGAGCGTCTAAGGCGGCGGGCGAAGCTGCGGTACAGAAACATGCCAGGGATTGGTGTATCGGGAGAACCTCATGGCTTTTCGGCGCGTCCGGCGCAAGCTTCCCTGAAAAAATTCTGCGCGCTTCGGAAACGCGGCCTGAACTCTCCGTTGTTGCCGACCAGGTGGGCTCGCCGACGTTCACGCGCGACCTTTCTGCGGCAATACGCAGACTGGTACACGCCGACGCGCGCGGCATTCTCCACATCACCAACTCCGGCGTTTGTTCCTGGTTCGAATTTGCAAAAGAGGTTCTGAATCAGGCGGGACGAACCGCGATTCCCGTCCGCCCTATTACGGCTTCGGAAATTGCAAGGCCTGCAAAACGTCCTGCTTACTCGGTGTTATCTCCCGATAGCCTTCGGCATTACGGCGTTACGGTAAGACATTGGAAGGAAGCAGTTCCCGTGTATCTGGAAGATCTACGAAAGGTTGGAAAACTATCCTAGAGGTGGGCGAAACGGATTCGCGACCAGTTTTTCTTTTACCGACATCATGATGCGAGAACGACTTAAATACTGGATCCCGGCAATCTGCGTTGCGATTGTGATTTCTGTCTTCTCCACCCGATACTTCAGTGGCGAGCGTACAGCACACGTTATTATTCCGATTCTTCGTTGGCTATTTCCTAACGCGAGCCATCACTTTCTCCACCTCATGCATATGGGCATTCGGAAAGCCGCTCACGTCACCGAATTTGCGCTCTTCAGCATCACCGTGTTCTATGGCGTTCGCGCGGAGCGGTATGGCTGGCGGCTCGATTGGGCGGTGATTACGCTTCTAATCGCTGTTTGTTATGCAGGGCTCGACGAATGGCACCAATCGTTTGTGCCGCTGCGGGAGCCTAGCGTTCGTGATGTGATGATCGATTCGGCGGGAGCGCTTTTGGCCCAAGTTTGCGTATGGGCTTTCGCGAAATTCCACCGAAACTCTATGGAAGGAGACGCTCCCCAGAGGACGGCCGATCAGGCTTGAACTTCCGCGAATTTCGGGGCGATTGATTAAGGAACGACCGCCGTGGCTTGGTTGGAATCCGCGCTCTCGTCGCCACTGGAGTCCACCGCCGTAGTCACATAATAGTAGGTGGTTCCGCTTTGGACGGTGGTGTCCGTATACGTGACGGCATCAACCAACCCGGAATTGATTTTGCTGTAACCGGATCCATTGCTGGTGCTGCGATACACGTTGTAACCGGAAACAGTGGAAGTACTCGCCACCCAATTCAGAGTGACGGAGTGAGTGGTTGCCTGAACACCTGTGCCGGAAAGCGCAATCGTTTTTGGCGAACCTGTGGCCGTGCTCGTCACCGTGACCGTGCCCGTATCGCTTCCGGCAGCGGTGGGGCTGAAGATCACGCCAAACGTCATCGCTTGCCCAGCAGTCAAAGTCACTGGCGCACCAGCTCCGCTCAATGTGAATGCGGCTCCGCTCTCCGTGACCGAAGATACGGTCACACTCGCGTTTCCCGAATTCGTAAGGGTAACGTTTTGGGTCGAGGACGATCCCGCGTTCACGTTTCCAAAACCAAGACTCGTCGTGCTGAATGTAAGCGTTTGTGTCGCCGCCACTCCCGTCCCACTTAAAGCAACAACCGCCGGCGAGTTTGGCGCGTTGCTCACGATAGTTACGCTGCCACTGTCGGCGCCCGCCGAAGTCGGCGCAAATTGCACGCTCAAATTCGTGGACTGGCCTGCATTCAGGCTCAAGGGAAGCGCCAGGGTGCCGGTAGTGAAGCCGGTGCCTGCCACACCCACCTGCGTCACCGTCAAAGTCCCAGTTCCACTGTTTGTGATCTGAATGGGCTGCGTACTGGGCGAGCCGACGGTCACGTTTCCAAAGCTTGCGCTGGAGGGAGTCATCGTCAGGGCAGGTTGAACTCCAGTTCCAGACACGGGAATGACATCTGTCGTTCCCTGGGAAGTCGCGACCGTGATGTTACCGGTAACGTTTTCGGAAGCGGTTGGACTGAAGGACACATTCATTGATGCGCTCTTACCTGCGCCGAGCGTCACTGGCATAGTCATTCCGCTAACGGCAAAGTTCTTGGCGTTCACGGTTATCTGAGAGACATTCACACTAGTATTTCCGGTGTTTGTGACCGTCACAGCTTTCGAGCTGGAGGTTCCGGCGTTCACGTTTGTAAAGCTGAGGCTGCTCGGACTCGAGGACAGCGTCACAGACGCCGCCGTGCCGGTGCCACTGAGCGCCAGCACATTGGGCGAGTTGGGCGCATTGCTCACCATGCTCACGGTTCCGCTGAGGCTGCCAGCGGTCGATGGCGCAAACAGAACGCTGAATGTTGCGGTACTCCCGGCAGGGATCGTTGCGGGTGTTACCAGTCCGCTGACGCTGTACGCACTGCCATTTTCGGAGAGGCTGGCAACGGTCAAACCCGCTGTTCCCGTGTTGGTTATCGTGATGGTCTGAGACTTGGTTTGGCCGTCTACCACGCTGCCAAAGTTGAAGCTCGCGGGGGAAATCGCCAGGCCCGCTTGCGCTCCGCTGCCTGTCACAGGAATCGTCAACGGGGAATTGCCTGCATTGCTGACGATCGTGATGGTTCCCGTGGTGCCTCCGGCAGCTGTGGGATCAAAAGAAACGGTGAGGGTCGCGTTCTGGGAAGGGTTGAGTGTCGCCGGCGTCGTTATACCGCTGGTGGTCACGCCCGCTCCGACAGAAGAAATGGACGAGATCTTCACGGCGGCCGTGCCCGTATTCGTCAAAGTAATCTGCTTTTGCGTGGTCGTACCTGTTGCGACAGCACCGAAGCTCAGGCTCGTTGGATTCGACCCCAGTTGGCCCGTTGCAGCGGATGTGCCGCTGCCGCTCAAGGGCACCGTCATTGTGGGATTGGCGGTATCGTTGCTGGTGATCGCCAGACTTCCCGTCGCGTTACCAGTGGCGGTGGGTGTGAAAGTCACAGCGATCGTTGCGGATTGTCCCGCGGAAATTGTCTTTGGCGTTGTGACGCCGCTGATGGTGAACTCTGCGCCAGTAAGTGTCAGCAACGAAATCGTTACGTCTGTCGCGCCTGTATTGTTGAGCACGAGATTGCTGTTGCCCTTCGAACCTACGGACACGCTACCGAAATTGACGCTCGACGCACTCAATGACAATTGCGACTGCGCGCTCACCGCCGACGCAGACAAGTTCACCATTACAGGAGCGCTTCCACCATCCGCTTGAGCGGTCAGGGTTCCGGTTACGTTGCCCGCTGCCGTTGCATTCACCGCAACCGTGAAGCTTCCAGATTGGCCGACCGCGAGCGCCATTGGCGTGGTCATGCCCGTGACGCTGAACTGAGAGTTGGAAAGCGTCATCTGCGTAATATTGATCCCAACATTTCCGGTGTTCGAGACCGATACAGTTTGTGTTGCCGGTTTACCGACCGTCACTTGCCCGAAGCTGACGCTGGAGGGAGTCAATTGGAAAGAGGCGGCAGACGAAGTCTGCTTTGCGCCGCTGGTGACGACGCCAGCGCATCCGTTCATTAGATAAATGAAAGGTACAGATGACGCAATCAGGAACAGTCCAAAAAATATCTCAAACTTACTGCGCACTCGACTGGTCTGGGCTCCGACGGTCTGCGCCTGACCGTAATTCATTGGGGTGTCCCTCCGGACTCGCTTGCAAAGAAAGATTAGAGTCCCGAGCGAATCGCCATAACTGGCGTGAGGAACAAAAGAAGGACAGTGCCCACTCCTGTTCCAGGGGCTAAGGCCTGGTTGCCCTTGGGTCTAACCTGTCCGGTGAGTCATGTTTGTGTGTGTTAGGGGCACGTCAGTTACATTTGGCGGGGACGGCTAAGTAGCTGACCTCTCAGTGTGTTGAAGATGAAGCGAAGAAGTGGAACCGAGTCGTGAATTCAATGAGAAGGATGCGGAGTTTTGCGCCCGCAGATGCAAGGATTCGGTACGGACGTACAGGTGGACTTGGAACATACAATTTCAAGTTGGCAATGCAGGAATTGTTACGCGCGGCGCAGCCCGCCACGCGTGCGCGGCCTAGTCTAATCTCTGAGGCGCGCGCGCCCTGAAAGCGCACCCGTAGATTCGCATTCGGCACAGTTTAGTGGGAATTCAACGCGCGCTGCGTCGCAGGTTAGAGTTAGGAGGAGAGTTCGCGCTTCTGCCTTTGGGAATTAGTCGTCGCTTCCGTCGTGGACGCCGGTTGGAAGTTCGTCATTGCGCGCGGAGCCTCGGCGAGCCACCAGGCCGGCATCCTGGATTTTATAGATCAGAGCACGATAGCTGATCTTGAGGTCCTGCGCCGTTTTACGGCGGTTCCACTGGTTCGCTCGCAACGTTTCCAGGATTACGTTTCGTTCCACTTCTTTGATGGCGTCCTTGGCCATGCGCTTCAGCGTGACCTGAGTCCCATTCTGATCGACCATGAGCTTGGTTTTGGCCTTCCTGGCGTTACTCTCGGGTTCGGTCATGGCATCGGGCCCGATCAAGACGTAGCGAGCCACAACATTCGAAAGCTCTCTGATATTTCCGGGCCACTGCAGGTTTTGCAGGTAACTGAGCAATTCTTGCGGGAACGGCTTCGCGTTCATCCCAAATTGTGTTTGGAACTGCTGGCGAAAAAATTCCGCCAACATGGGGATATCCTCGCGCCGTTGCCGGAGGGTTGGCAAACCCAAACGAAAAACGTGGATCCTGTAAAACAAATCCTGCCGGAATCTTCCCCCGTTCGTTTCCTTTTGCAAATCCTTATTGGTAGCGCACAGCAGCCTGACGTTGATCTTTCGCTCGGAGTGATCGCCGATACGCGAGAACGTTCCGTCCTGCAGGAAATGAAGAAGCTTGCTCTGGAGGTTCAGATCGAGGTCGGCGATCTCATCCAGAAACAAGGTACCAAGGTGCGCTTGCTCTACTCGCCCGGGCTTGCTGAAATTCGCCCCGGTGAATGCCCCACGTTCGTATCCAAACAATTCGCTTTCGAGAAGCGAACCGGGAATCGCCGCGCAGTTTACCTTGACGAACTCTCCGGAGGCGTGACCGGAATTGGTGTGAACCCATCTAGCAATGGCCTCTTTGCCTGTTCCACCCTCGCCCGTCAGTAAGATGGGAATATTGGCGTGGCAGATTCTTTGGGCCTTGTTGCGCAGTTCCGTCATCACGGCAGATTTCCCGAACAATACGTCATCGGGTGGAACCGCGTTGCGCGTGGCCGAGGAAACGCTTCTGATTGGGCTCTCCGTGGGCATTCTGTTCTTGAGCTAGAACAGCACATTGCCGTCCAAAGCCTGCGCCTATTCGCCGACGGGGAAGCTTGCTGAACCGATAGCAACATCCTTTTTTTCAATTGTTTAGAAACCAGGTGAAAGACTGCGGGTCACAATACCCATTGCAGAGATCAAAGATTGAGGGAAATTCTGGGGACTAAGGCGGGAAGCTTAATTCACATTTTAACCAAAAGTACTAGGGGGACTACTTCTTCGTCAATCGTTTCAGGCGCGGGGCGGATCGCCCCGCATAATATCGTAGCGCTCGATTACCGCAGCAACTCCCATGCGGGACTCGCCATCCTCCAGCCGGCGCTCCACTCTTACCACTTTTCCCTGAGCGCGCACCAACACGTCTGCCCCATGGGTGATTTCCGCCGGCAAAGTGAGGGTGATGTCGAGATCCGACCCGGCCACTAAATCCTGCGTGACGATGAAATACAGTCCCCGTGTAGAAATATCGCGGGTTTTTCCGTCTTGCCGGCTGACGAGGCTTTCAGCGGAAAACCGAATGCTCACAGGCAAAGTAAGGTCATATCGTCTCGCCGTCCGGCGTTCTGTCATTACAGACATCCTTGCCCCCGATGGTGGTGGTCCTACACTTATGGAGTATGTGCGTGCGCAAAGCCGCGCATCTCCTATTTAAACACCGAACTATGTGTTTGAACCCCGGAGCCAGTCGCTCGCGCTCCCGGCTTACACCCGTATATCGATGCGCACAATAACCCGCGCAAAAAGTAATCGCAAGTTTTCTTTTATCGGAATGTTCTCAACGCAAACGAGCCCGTACTAGAACGGCCGGCGAAGCTCAGGCCGGCCTGTCGGTCCTACTGTTGTTCGATGACCGCTTCTTCCTCCTTGTCCGGCTTAGGGGGGGAACTGCGCCGCGTCCGCGGAGTGTCCAGGTTGAATTGCCTCATCTTATAAAGGAGGGCCTTATAGCTAATGCCCAGCATTTTCGCGGCGTCCTTGCGGCACCAGCGCGTCTTTTCGAGCGCATCCGCGATTGCTTCCATTTCCGCTTCGTCTTTTAAACCACGCACGAGCGCCTTCAGTCCTTGCTCACGAGGCAAGGCGGTCTCCGGACGCGGAGACGTTCTCTGGCGCGTAGCAGACATTTCCACCAGTTCGCGAAGGCTGCCTTCGTCATCCTCCAGAATCACATACCGCTTCACAAAGTTCTCCAACTCGCGCAAGTTGCCGGGCCAAGGATAGTTCAGCGCGGCATCCAGCAAGTGCTTCGACGGCGCCTGCACAGGCTTGCCAAACTTCTCGCTGTATTTATCGAGGAAGTGGCGGAAGAGCAGCGGAATTTCCGTGGTTCGTTCCCGCAGCGGGGGAACATTGATCGACAAAACGTTCAACCGGTAGTAGAGATCTTCGCGGAACCGGCCCGTTTTCATTGCTTCATGAACATCCACGTTGGTCGCCGCCAGGACTCTCACGTCGGTTTCCACTAAATGGCGCCCGCCGAGTCGCGAGTATTGGTGGTCCTGTAGAACGTGCAGAAGCTTGGCTTGCAGATGCACGGACATCTCCGCGATTTCATCGAGGAAAATGGTGCCCTTGTTGGCCAGTTCAAACTTTCCGGGCTTTGCGCGCACCGCTCCTGTAAATGCTCCTTGCTCAAATCCAAAGAGCTCCGATTCCAACAGCTCTCCCGGCAAAGCGGCGCAATTCACTTTGATAAAGGCCTGATTCCGCCGCTTCGATCGTAAGTGGATCATGCGCGCGACCACTTCCTTGCCTACGCCGCTTTCTCCGCAAACGAACACAGGAACGTCAACGGGCGCAATTTGCAAAATTTGCTGGCGGATGCGCACCATCTGCGGGCTTGCCGCAAGAAAGCTGAGATCTTCGGTAACCTGGTCGCAATAATCCTTCAGCGCCTGGTTTTCCTGAGCCAGATCTTTCTTTTGCCGCGATTTCAGCATGGCGGCGTCCAGCTCCGTCTTTTCAAACGGCTTGGTCAGGTAGTCATGCGCACCCAGCCGGATCGCTTCCACCACGGTGCCGACTTCGTTCGAACACGACAGCATGATCACGTTCAGGCTGCGATCCAGATGCATCAATTCCTGCAATGTGTCCAGCCCGTTCATCTCCGGCATCAGCACATCCAGAATTATGAAATCCGGGCGCTGGCCCTGATTGATCCTGGAGATCGCTTCTCTTCCGCTGCTTACCGCCTCCACATCGAATCCATCCACTTCGAGCAGCGTCTGGAGATACTTTCGAATGCTTGGCTCGTCATCTACGACGAGAATTTTTTCTTTCACAGCCATATTTGTTCCCCTTCTTGCCCTTTGCTTTTTTAGCTTTGGTCCATTGGAAGTAGAAACGCAAACGTGCTACCTCGTTGCGATTCGCTTTCCACCCAGATCTTCCCGCGATGCGCCTGGATCAACCGCTTCGCAATCGCCAACCCCAGGCCCATCCCGGACGTGTTCTTGTCCACCCGCATGAAATCCTCAAAAATCTCCTGATGGTGTTCCGGCGCAATTCCGTTGCCCGAATCGGCCACACTAACTTCCACGCTGTTAGGCCTCGGCAACCGGAATCTGCGCCGCTCTTCCGAGGGCGCCACTTGGGCCACGCGGCGCTCCCAAAAATGCGGCTTTGCCCGCAACGTCACGGTCCCGCCGGCGGGCGTGTGTTTCAGCGCGTTATCGAGCAGGTTGAAGGTGACCTGCTGAACTTTCTGATAGTCGAATTTGAAGGTTGGTATTGACGGATCAAGCTGGCTTTCCAGCTTCACTCCCTTGCGCTGATACCCCTCCGACCATCGGCTGGCAATTTCTTCCAGGCAATCTCGCAGATCGTTTTCTCTCAACTGCAAGACAAGCTTTCCGCTCTCTAGCGCGGAATAATTCAAAAACATCGACACCAGTCTCACTAACCGCTCGCAACTTTCTTTGGATTCCTCGAGGATGTCTTTTTGCTTTTCGGTGAGTTTCCCGAGCGATCCTGTCAATAAGAGATCGTAGTAGCCCTTGATGACTGCCAATGGCGTTTTCAATTCGTGCGCCGCAGATGCAAGAAAAACCGTTTTCTGACGATTCACTTCCTGTAATTTCAGATAGGCAGCCAAGAGATTTCGATAGGTGATTTCGCGTTCTTGCAGCAATTCTTGAACTGTGGGTTGCGCCGCGCGCAGAGGTACTTCCAGGTTGCTGTCACACGCTTCGAGCTCAATCGCCAGCCAATCGGAATCGCGAATCCGCCTCAGTCGCGCCTGGTAAGGCTTGCTCGCATAAGTGCCGTTTAGGGTGATCTCCGCTTCGCCATCCTGCATTCTTTGGATGACGTCCCCAGCGCTAACTTGCAGCACGTCCTTCAAAACGTTGAGCGACCCGCGGCCGTCTAGTCCGAACAAGTCCAAGCATTTCCGAGCCAAATCGTTCAAGGTGAGAATTTGGCCGTTGCGGTCGCAAAGAATGACGCCGCGATCCAAAGTGTCGAGGAGCGAGCGGACCTGCTGCACCGACACATTGGTTTCGCCTGCGGTGAAGCCTGTCGCAGAATTGGAGGAGCTAACTTCCATCGACTCAACCTATCCAATCAAGGTGGAAAAAGTTTTCCCTAGGTAGCATCACATACTTCCAGACCCTCTTCGCCGTGTCAATGGTAAATGCGTTCCATTTGCACTTTTTGGGAAAACAGGTGGGCAAGTTCAACACGCGAATCGCCGATTGTCATAATGAGACCGTCGCGCGACGGCTAAGACTATAAAAACGCTAGCCTTAGATTCTACTCGAATTGAGTCAACTGGCATTCAACCTGCTACGTTCTGTACTAGTTCCCCGGTACTATGAAAATGGATCTTGGTCTACAGAACATGAACGACAGGCAGCGCGCCGAGACCTCCCAAGCGCGATCCTCTTCGCGTATTCGGATCCAGGTTCCCGTGTTCCTGCGCGCATCAGACCCTGCCGGCTCAGAATTTATCGAATTAACAAAAACCCTGAACATTAGCGCTCGCGGTGCGTGTATTGCCTCGTCGCACTTCTTGAGGCTGGGCCAAACAGTTCATCTGACCATTCCCGCTCCATCCGCTTCGTCTTCAAGTCTCGTGCCGAATGAGACTCCTCCCATAACTGCTCGGGTTCGCCGCCAAGAGACATTGGGAGATATTCGCGTCTTCGGGCTGGAATTTCTTCGCCCTCTTGAGTAAGTGAATATCCAACTATGGCGAGTTCATCGGACTTCGATTCGGGGTTGTCGCGTGTTCCGGATTCTGCTCGCATGCTCTTGCTTCTCGCATATCTATCGAATTTGTAATAGGATACCGATGTCCCCAGGTGTCCGAGTAGTTGGATCTACCGGGCTAGCCAGCCAGCATTGAATGGCACTTGGCTTGCTCCCGTTTAAGTCACAGCCTTTTGAGTAAGCGCGCCAGCCCCACACCCCGCGGGGACGGCAGAATGTGGGAACACCCGGTCATGCCCAGCTCCGGAGCCCCAGCGGCCCCGCGTTTGCCCATCGAAGATGCCTATCTCGAGCTACTAGCAGACACGCTCGAAGGTATGGACGTTCCAGCACGCAGTCAATTTCTCCAACGATATTTTCGGACAACCACTCATCTTGATTTGCGCGAGAGCCAAAGCTTGCAGCTTTGGGAAGAGATGCTCACGCGCCGGCGTGAACTTTCCGAGCAGATCGGCCGTCCCATTTCGCTGAAGACGGTTCTGATGGATGTGCTTTCGACGGCAGGAATGATTCGTGTTCCGGTGGTTCTAGAGTATGACGAGTTTAAGAAGCTACAAGTAAATGCCGTCACCGATCCACTCACGGGGCTGTACAATCGCCGCTTGTTTGCGGAGTCTTTCGAAAAAGAACTTAATCGCGCGCGGCGCTATGGTCTTCCGCTCGGCATTGTCATCCTCGATCTGCATCGCTTCAAGGAAGTGAACGACAAGTACGGCCATCCTCGCGGCGATGAAGTTCTGCGCGCCGCGGCAACGACACTTCAAAAGGCATTGCGCACCTCGGACTCCGCGTTTCGCATCGGCGGTGACGAATTTGCGCTGCTTCTACCGCAAACTGACGCCGCGCAAGCCTTGGCTCTCAGCCGGCGCGTCGGGACCGTATTCGCAGAGACTCTTAAGCCGCTGCAACTGGCTTTTTCGGTCGCGATGGACCACGGCGTTGCTACGTTTCCGCAAGATGGAGATCAATCCGACCAGTTGATCCATGTTGCGGATGAACGACTTTATCGGCTGAAACACGCGAACCACAAGCGCAGTGCAGAGCCTGCTGCGCGCCTTGCGGGTCCAACTGCGGCGACTCCGCCGGCTGCTCCACCGCCGGCGCCCGGTCCGGAACCAATCAACATCAACCTGGGCCGTCCTCTAGAGAAAACTGCAACGGAATTTGACTTGGCCTCTTCGGCAGCAGCGGAATCCATTTCGAATCAAACCGCTCACGACGCAAGTCATACTCCGTTGTTCACCATTCAGCGAAAGTCCGAACGAGTCTCCATGGCTGGCACAAACGCTTACGCCGTTATTGGGGAGCCAGGAACTCGGCGCGCTCGCGTGTTGGATCTAGGATTTGGCGGAGTGGCGCTGGAACTGGAGCAAGCCGAAGATCTTCCCGCGAATCTATTGGCGGTTTTGCATGTACCGATTCTTCCCCCTGTGCGTGTGTTCTTGCGTCCCGTTTGGTCGCGCACCACGAAAGAGGGCGCGTTCCGCCTCGGCTGCCACTTTGTCTCTTGAGATTGGCCGGAGACAAAGACCCCCTGTGCTTCACAAGCAAAGAAGCCTTTTCTTTTCAAGCGAATAAACGCTGATTACCTCGACAAAACACCATCTTTTCCGGCGTCTCCCTGTTCAAAAGTACAGCCGAGGACAGGTTACGTCCTGTCCCATTTCTGTCCGCCGGACAGGTTGAAGGGCCGTCCCGCCGCCGGATACCTTGGTAGTTCGAAGAGGGGGCTTTCTTCCAGGTGCCTGGTCATCGTTCAATTACTGTCTGCGTTCGCAGCATCGTATGTGCTGCCTTTCTCTTGTCCATCTCCTTTTTCAGCGGCTGTGCTGGCTACACCTCCAAGCAATCGGTCGCGCCGGGAACTTCGCAAATGTCGCTTTCCGCCACTTCGCTCAACTTCCAGAGTGTGGTTGTCGGCCAGAAAGCCACGCAAACTCTGACGATTTCGAACTCCGGCAACGCAGCACTTCAGATCACGAGCATGTCGTTGTCGAGTGCGGAATACACGATCACTGGCCCCGCGGTTCCTGGCACCATCCAACCTTCTGGCAGCGCAGCCTACACCTTGACATTTGCGCCGACCACGGCCGGAAGTGCTGCCGCGACACTGAATATCGCTTCGAATGCCGCGAATGCTGCAGCCGCCATCGCTTTGGCGGGTAGTGGAGAAAAGGCGTTTGCGAATCTTGCTGTCAGCCCGACGGTGATCAGCTTCGGCAACGTCACGTTGAAATCCACGGGCACGCGGAACGTCACGCTGCAAAACACAGGCGATGTTGCTCTGTCGCTGCAAGGCGTGACAGTTTCAGGCTCGGGATTTGGTTATTCGGATCTCTCTCCCGGTTTCTCACTGGCACCGAACCAGAGTGTCACTTTCCAGGTGTGGTTTACACCGAAGGTTGCTGGCCCGGCCACGGCCACGCTTGCCCTGTTGAGTCCAAGCATTTCTTCACCTGGCACGCTGAGCCTATCTGGCGACGGCGTCACGACTACAACAACCCCGCCGCCGACACCACCGCCACCCACCGCGGCTTCGTCCGTTGCCCTGAACTGGAACGCCAGCACTAGCCAAGTGACTGGCTACCGCGTCTATCGCAGTGAAACCTCTGGCAGTTCGTACAATCTGTTAACTGGCACAGCTTTGACTGCCCTGTCATACACGGATACAACGGTTGATGCTGGTACCACCTACTATTATGTCGTCACGTCTGTCGATTCCGCAGGAGTCGAAAGCCTTTACTCGAATCAGGTAAGCGCCGCCATCCCGGCGTCCTGAGCGTTTTCTTCCGGCTGAATGCATCCATCCTGGCTCGTTTTGCACTAAACCCAACTTGGTTTATAATTACGGTTTGCCTCGTGACCTAGCGACGCGGCTGTAGTTCCCTGGCTTCCGGGGAGCCGTGCAGACCGGACACGAAAGAATGGAGAATCATGAAACCCGGTATTCATCCCGATTATCATCCCGTGACGGTGCACTGCGCCTGCGGGCATACGTTCCAGACGCGCTCGACCATGAAGGGCGAAATGCTGCGCGTCGAAATTTGCTCAAGCTGTCACCCGTTTTTCACGGGTAAGCAGAAGCTCGTTGACACCGCCGGACGCGTGGAGCGCTTCAACAAGAAGTACGCCAACGCTCCTGCTCCTACCGGCAAACGGTAATCGTAAATCCGAATCGGACGTGACCACGGACCGGCTACCCGCCGGTCCGTTTCGTTTTTCCGCTTTTTGTCCTACTCGCGAACTCCGTGTAGAATCAATTCCCAACGTGGCAACACAATCCCGCATGTTTGATGGCATGCCCACTCCCGATGGAGTGGAAACCGCTCCGCCGCGAGTCACCCTGCGCAACGCCTTTTCTCACCCATTTGATTCCGCGATTGCAGCTGCCCGTACCTGTTATTCCTCTCGCCTGATCGCTCCGGAGGAAATCACCGACAAGCAACGCCTGAACATAGGCGCGGCAACCTTCTACAGCGGCCATCATACCGTCTACCAGCATGCGCACTTCGAATTCGGCCTGGAAAATATCAGCCGCCAATTTGTCTGGTCCTTTCTCCACGCTCACCCATTTTATAATTCCGAGCAGCAGAGCCAGCGCTATGTCCGGATGGAGCGCGCTCAAGCCTACGTTCCCGCCGTTTCCCTGTTCTTTGACGAAGGGTCGCGCGAAATTTACGAGGCTGCCGTCGCTCGCGCCTGGGGATATTACCGTGAACTTTCGACTTTGCTCGTTGGCGATGCCAGAACCATCCTGAGCGACATCTGGCATATCGGCCCGATGTCTCATCCAAAACGCATCCAGAAAATCGAGCGCTCCGCCGAAAAACGAGCTATAGAAATCGCGCGGTATGTCCTTCCTGTCGCGGCGTTCACCACTATGGTGCACACCCTTTCCGGCATTGTGCTTCACCGGCTATGGCGTATGTGCTCGGCTTCGGATACGCCCAGCGAAGCGCGCGCGGTGATCGGCGAAATGGTTGCGCTAGTACGCCAGCAGGATCCGCAGTTTTTCGATCGCTTTGGCACGACGCCGCTCGAAGAGCTGCCTGAATGGAAAGACATTTCGCCTGCTCAACTAGACGGCTATGCATTCGTCCGAGAGTTCGACACTACACTGCAGGGTAAGACTTCGCGGTTGCTCGACTATTCGCAAAACGCAGCTCATGTTATGGCTGCTTCCTATCGCGCGGTCGTCGGAATGCCTGAAGCCGCATGCTCAGACGAGGAGGCCATCGATCGCCTTCTGAATCCGGCGCGCAATTTGTATCGCCTCGAAACTTTGAACATCGGCGTGCATGCCCCGTTGATGCGCGCGCTGCAACACGCCACATACACGTTTGCTAAGAAAATCAGCCATACCGCGGACAGTCAGGACCAGCGGCACCGTATGGTCCCCGGATCGCGGCCATTGCTCACTCTCGCCGACACGCGTGAGCCAGACTACATTACCCCGATGTTGCTCCAGGAGAATCCCAGGGCAAAGGAAGTCTACGAACGCGCCATGATTGACGCCTGGACCGCCAAAAACCAGCTTCTCGACCGCGGTGTGCCTCCAGAGATTGCCCTCTATTTGCTTCCGAACGCCAAGTCCATCCGCCTGGTTGAAACTGGATCGCTTTTGCACCTTCTCCACAAATGGACTATGCGCACCTGCTTCAACGCTCAGGAAGAAATTTACAACGCCTCCATGGACGAGATCGCACAAGTGCGCGAAGTGCATCCCGAACTTTCCCGTTACATCGGTCCGCCTTGCCATCTCCGTGCCGGCATCACCACACCGATCTGTACCGAAGGCTCTCACTTTTGCGGCATCAAGGTGTGGCTCGACTTCCCCAATATTCAACGTCGTATCTGAAACGCTTTTGGCTGTCCGCTACGTCATATGGGCAAGAGGTGCTCCATGGCGCTCGCCCGGCTCCGGTTCCTCTCCGACTTCGTAACAGCTCTGCTGGTTTTTCCATTTCCGGCCGCTGGCTTTGATGCGACGCTTTCGGACACGGCTGTGCGCGAGGCCTACTTCATGGGCCAGCGCCACGACGAAACTATGGCGCGATTCTTGGACAGTTATGACAAGCATCTGGCCCGCCCAAAGTCCGGTCCTTACGTCTCCTCGGTCGCCTTTCTGACCCATATACACTAGCGGTGCAACTGTCCATCCAGCGGCAGTTTGGCTACAGTGCGCAGCAGGCCGAACTCGAACATCGGGGTTTGGTGGAAACTGTAAAAGTCATTGGTGGAGATCCAATTGACCGATACTTACACGGCGGTGATGCCCAACCCCTCTGGCCGTACGTCCGGGACTCCATGGGATGACTTACCTCGCCCTGGGGATTTTTGGCGAGACTTTAGAATTCAAGTCGTTAGCGATGGAAAGGTATTGTCGCCGTGCATTTACTCCGGTGAGCCCAATTACATTCGTGACGGTGGCACTCAGCCTATTGCAACGGGAGAATATTGCTCGCTAACTGGCGCCACTGTCGAGATGGAATTCCTCGCAGATGCCGTTGACTCAACTTACGCAGCGGTAAAAATCGTTCCGCGGGAAGGCGACCAAGTGGACGCGAATTTTGAGCTTTATTCTCTTCGATAATCAGTTGAAGGCCGAAAAGCTGTCTGGCGCTGAAGGCAGTCAGCTTTTCCAGTGGAGCGTGACCGGACCCGCCATGGGGTGCGGCAACGGAATCCCGGTACGTCGCTGTTCAATCAGGTTTTGCTTCAGGGCGAAATACCACTTTGCGGGACGGTCCGCATCATCGATCAGCATCAGACGTGGATTATGCTTCAGCCCTTCGGACTGCTTGATCATCGTCTCCTGATCCTGGCGCAGGAAAATCTTCGCGAACACTCGAAACACGGAAATCGGCAGCGGAAGATTCCACGCCCCTACGAAATCAATGCGGCAGCAATCCCGCCGTATTGGCGTGACTGTCGCGCGGCTGGAGAACCAAAATTTGCCGCTATGAATCTCTTCAAACCGCATGTTCGGCAAAACGAAATCAATCATCGTCGTGACAGGCTCGCCTGTAACTTTTTTCAACCACTGATACGGCAAGCTGTTCGTCGAAGGCGAATGCTTGGACATTCGGAAGCCGTGCGGAATCGGCTCAAACTGTTTGGACTTCTCATGAATGCTCGCCTTGCTCCGCCAAAACCAGGATTGGTGCACGAAGGGCCCGTGTGCGGGATCCATCAGGCCAATAATTCCGTGATCGATGTGTGAAGGCAGTTCGCAATCGAGCCGAGTGACATTGTACTTTTCGCTGAATTTTGGCAGCTCAGGCGCCGCCGGCAAGGTCTCCGGCAATTTTGTTGCCGGCCCGTTCATATAGACCCAAACGTAACCATCGCGCTCTTCGCACGGAAAGTGTCCGGCAGTGATACGCTCCACTTTCAACTTGTCATGGGACGTCAAGGACGGAATCACGACGCAGCGGCCACTGCACGCATCAAACTCCCATCCGTGATAGCTGCATTGCAGATTCTTCCCGTCAAAATGGCCGTACGAAAGCGGAATCCCCCGGTGCGGACACGAATCCCGCATCGCGAACGCTTTCCCCTCGGTGGTCCGCCCCAGCACCAACGGCACTTCCAACAGTGTCGCTTTCACCAGTTTCCGTCCAGCGATCGCAGCGCTGCGCATCGCCGGATACCAGAAATCCCACAGAAAACCGAGATCCGTTTGTGGCGTGCCTTCCTGCCGGATATCCATAGCGGTTTCCATGGCCGTTTGTGCCGCTTCGCTCATCCCTCCACCTTCGATCTCCGGCGTTTTCACCAAGTCGCATCGTAGTACAGCCACAAGCCGAACGGCAACGTCCGTGCCGAGTTCGACCAAGCTTCCTACGCTAATGTTTGCAACCAAACGGCGTTGGCGCTACTCTAAGTTCAGAGAAAAAAGATGTTCGCCTCTTTTCATTAGCTCCTCTCAACGATCGTTCCTTTCGGAGCGAATGCCCTTATTCCAGAGCTTTTTTCAGATTATTCCCGGCTTCTCGTCTACGGACGAGTCGAGCGCTTGTCGGCGCAAAGGATTACGCAAATGTCAGTTCTTACCCTCAGTGAAAAGCTCGACCAGCTCGACGTTCGCTACCAGCAGATGACCCGAGAACTTTCCACTCCGGAAATCGTCTCCGATTCCGCGCGCTTCCAGAAGCTTGCCAAACAGCACTCCGACCTCGAGGAAATCGTCAATAAGCACCGGGAGTTCAAGCAAATCGAAAAAGACCTCGCGGGTACTCGTCAGATGATCGTGGAATCCGAAGACGCCGAGATGCGCCACATGGCGCAGGAAGAAGAAAGGCAGCTCACCACGCGTAAGGAACAGATTGAGCGCG